>Ga0307414_10000016_pt1 | contig 249029 bp, 181 predicted proteins | sample DK1Ometagenome_FD_203804 | JGI IMG/M metagenome (GOLD analysis project Ga0307414, IMG submission 203804) | Maize rhizosphere microbial communities from greenhouse at UC Davis, California, United States - DK15-O-3 | ecosystem: Host-associated > Plants > Roots > Rhizosphere > Soil | place: USA... | reverse complement strand
GACCAATCCGGTATTCAAGTTCTATGAGGACGAAGCGCTGACCACTGAGATCACTGATCTGAACGTGAGCCCAGAAGTAACGACTGTTTACTATGTGACCGTAACCGGTGACAATGTATGTGTGAACACTGCAGGCAACGCGGCAACCATCACAGTAACGGTTAACCCGTCGGCAACAGCAGCTGACATCACCACTACTGATGCAACGATCTGTGCAGGTGAAAGCACTGTACTTACTGCCAGCAGCAGCACGGTGACCAATCCGGTATTCAAGTTCTATGAAGACGAAGCGCTGACCACTGAGATCACTGATCTGAACGTGAGCCCAGAAGTAACGACTGTTTACTATGTGACTGTAACAGGTGACAATGTATGTGAGAACGAAGCGGGAGATGCGGCTGAATTAGTAGTTGAAATAGGACGTGATGGATTGTCTTCAGATGTTCAGGTGGTAAATAGAGTTATTTGTGAAGGAGAGAGCACTGTCCTTTCAGCTACCAGTGCAACCGTAACTAATCCAATATTCAGGTTCTATACTGATGCTGAGCTGACTGAAGAGGTACTTAATTTGACTGTAAGTCCAACTGAGACTACCAGATATTATGTGACTGTGACAGGCGATGGAGTTTGTGAAAACGCTCCGGATGAAGCAGCGCATATGACTGTAACTGTTAGATCAACTCCTGCGCCAGTGGTGACTAATCCTAGTCAAACATTCTGTGGCGATACTGATAATCCAACGGTAGCCTCACTCCAAGTGACTGGCAACAATATCCGCTGGTATGAATCTGCGGTGGGAGGTTTACCACTTAATCCTGCTACTCCACTCGTGGACGGCATGACTTACTATGCAACTCAAACTGATCCTGCAACTTCATGTGAGAGTGCAGACAGAAGTCAGGTAACAGTAGCCTTGACCACTTGTGATCTGGGCGATGGTTTACAAATAACTAAACGGGCTGCAAGTTCAACCGTACTGCTAGGTGGTCAAATAACTTACACTATTAGTGTGGTCAATACTGCTGCAGTTGCGATGAGCAATGTAGTTGTCACTGATGTTCTAGCTAGTGAACTGACGTTCATCTCTGCTACCGAGAACGGAGTGTTTGAGAACGGTACAGTGACCTGGACTCTAGGAAATCTTAATGCAAATGAAGTGAGGTCTCTGGTTCTTACTGTAGGTGTTCCAATGGATATAACTGTAGGTTCCATCATTACCAACGTGGCTATTGTAGATAGTCCTGATGATCCGGAAGGTCCTAAAGAGTCTGATCCTGAGGAAGTGGAAGTGACACAGCCAGCATCTTATACCATTGAGAAGCTATCAAGCGCGGATGAGGCGAGGATCGGTGATCAAGTGGTGTACTCCATCATTGTCACCAATATCACTGAAGAAGTGAAAGAGGATATTCAGGTATCTGATGTGTTGCCGACAGGACTTGATTTTGTAAGTGCAGATCAGGGCGGCTTATTCAGCAACGGTACAGTCAACTGGGTAATTCCTTCGCTGGCAGCTGGTCAGAAAATAACATTGTCACTGGTGGTGGAAGTGAATGAAGCCGTTGCTCCGGGAGATGTAATAGCAAACGTGGCAATAGTAGATCAGCCAGATGATGCGGAAGAGCCAATTGAATCTGATCCGAATGAGGTGATTGTCATAGAAGACGGCCTATCAGTGACTATTAGTGCAGATTGTCCAGGTGTAAGACCAGGCGAAGAAATTGTCTTCGATATCACATTGGTCAACAACTCCGCAAGTCAACTTGATAATGTTTCTGTCACCCAACAATTATCCGAACTAGTAGAATTTATTTCCGCAAGTCATGGAGGAACGGTTGCGGATGGTACAGTTACTTGGACTGTTCCGACATTGGCAGCTAATGCTACGGAATCAATCCAGTTGACCGTAAAAGTGTCTGATGAAGCAGAAGAGGGAGATGTGGTGATTGGAAAAGCGATTGCCAACTCGGTTGAATCTGAACCACTGCAGATACTGGTTTCATATCTAAAAGTATTTGATATCGAACTCTTCGCTAATGTGCCAGATGTATTCTCTATCAATGATACTCCTGAAATTAGAGTGACTGTTAGAAATGCCTCCACTACTGTTCAGGAAAATGTTCAAGTATGGAGCACGGTACCAGATGGATTTGCATTCATCAGTGCTACTGGCGGTGGGCAGCTTCAGGATGGCAGAATTAACTGGACTATTCCACAGTTGGAAGTAAACGGATCAGCGGTCTTCGTAGTGGAATTAGAGGTAGTTGAAGAAGGGTTGGATGGTGAATCAATAGCCTTTGGCACTGAAGTCTTTGCTGATGTTGCGGGAGATTGCATTGATCCGGACCCGATTTCTTCCATCTCGTTAATTTCCTCTCCTGGCATAATGGAATTGGATTTTGAGAAAACGCAGGATGTGACTGAGGTCAGAACCGGAGATATAATAAACTACACCATCAAGGTTTCCAACTTCAACACGGATGTGGCAGAATCGGTAATGGTCACTGATGTGATTCCTGAAGGAACTACTTATATATCTTCTGATAACGGTGGCGTAGAAAATGATGGCACGGTGACTTGGTCATTGGGAGATATAGGGCCACTGACTATTATAGAGCTGAATCTATCTGTAATGGTCACAGTTACTGAGGGTACAATTACCAATGTTGCCAACATTTCAGGTGATAATGTAGTAGACAATTCAGCTGAAACAGATCCGGTTGAAGTTCTGAAAAATCAAGTGGATCTTATTTTGGACAAGGAAGTCTCTGCGAGTCTGATTCAGGTTAATTCAAACTTTGAATACAAACTAACCCTGACGAATCAATCGGACAACATGGGTAACCAGGTGGTGGTGACGGATGTACTTTCTCCAGCAATTGAATATGTCGGAGCTGATGTGACTTCAGGTTCAGTAGCCTACAGTTCTGAAACGAGAACGCTTACCTGGACTATAGATACTATAAATCCACAGGCTGTAGAGACGGTGGTGATTACAGTGAGAGCAGTGGCAGAAGGAACTGTTTCAAACACAGCAACATCGGTGTCTTCTGACGAAGAAGTGGATCCATCTGATAACACAGATACAGTGTCCCACGACCAGTTGGTATTTGAAGTTCCAAATGTGTTCACGCCAAACGGTGACGGAATCAACGACACTTGGGTGATCAGAGGACTGAGTGAATTCTTCCAGCAAAATGAACTGATGGTAGTCAACCGTTGGGGTGTAGAAGTATACCGATCAACAAACTATCAAAGTGATTGGAACGGAGGAAACCTCAATGGAGGAACATACTTCTACCAGCTAGAAGTGATAGATAATCAGGGTGTAAGTCATACATTGACAGGTTACATAACTATAATTAAGTAAGCAAGATGAAACTATTTAAGATAATAACTTTGCTCACTGGATGCCTGCTCCTTGCCCTTAGCACAAGTTTTGGGCAGCAGGTACCGCAGTACAGCCAATACATTTTTAATCCGGTGTTCATTAATCCTGCTTATGCAGGTTATAAACAGCAACTTTATCTGCAATCTTATTATAGAAAGCAGTGGACTGGTGTGACGGGAAGCCCTGAAACCTTTGCGGTAGCGGGAGATACCTATCTGGAAAATTCTCAATTTGGCGTAGGAGGACAATTCCTGACCGACAAATTGGGAGCTCAGCGGACGGTAGCTGCTTATGGAAATCTTGCCTATCACTTGAGGCTCAGTGATACTAAGTTCCTGAGTTTCGGCGTCGGAGCCGGAGTGGTCAATTCCCAGGTGGACGGATCTATGTTAAATCCGGACATTGTCGATGATCCATCCATTCCCTTAAGCAAGGAGAGGATGACTTATCCAGATCTGAAGTTGGGTCTGTTCCTTTATGATGACAATTATTATGTCGGTATATCAGCAGATCAAATGCTCTCTTCAGTTGTTGATTTTGATAAGGGAGATATGATGATTCAGCCGGATCCACACCTATACCTTACAGGTGGTTACCATTTTGATATTAATTACAATTTCTCTTTGGTACCCTCTATAATGTACATGGATGATTTCAAAGCACCGGCCAGAATGGATGTGAACGCTGCCCTGATCCTGAATGATATGTTTTGGTTAGGTGCTGGATACCGATTTGGTATTGATATGCCCGGGCGGGAGATTCAACCTGGACTAAAAAAATCTGCTGCTGTACTGGGAATGGTTCAGGTACAGCTTCGTGAAGGCCTCCGGTTAGGTTATGCCTATGATCATACGATTTCTGGGTTTTCGGTAAATTCCTTTACTACCCATGATATTTCCATTGCATTTTTATTTCCGCCTAAGCGCGTACGCTTGGTTTCTCCAAGATTCTTTTAAGCCTTTACCTTATGAAGAGAATACTATACTTAACCTGTTTCCTGATTGTTTTCGCTATAGCGTGCAAGCCTTTATCGTATAAAAAATACGTTGAGGGTAAAAAGCAAACGGAAAATTTAAATTACTCAGTTGGGATTGCAAAGTTTCTAGAGAGTTGGAATGAATCACCCCAGCCTGAGACAGCCCGCGGGTTGGCTCAGGCATATTCAAAAGTGAGGGATTTTGAGCAAGCGGAAGAATGGTACACCAAGTTGGAACGGGATGGTGCTCTTGAAGAATCGGACCTTAAGCCTTTTGCCGAAGCATTGATTGCCAATTCCAAATATTCAGAAGCCACCGCCGTTTTGACGAAACTGGATTCAGTGAAATCAAACCCTGAGTTAGAATTGATCTGGAAGACAGCCCAGGGAGGTAAATCATTCCTCAATAAGTCAACTGAATCAGCAATAATGCCTGTATCCGAAGCAAATTCGGCCTTTTCGGAATTTGGACCAATAGTAACGGACGATACCGTTCTTTACTTTACTTCAGATAGATTAATACCTAAAAACACCCGGGTAGATCCGAATAACGCCCTCAAAAGTGACGTCTACGGTTGGACAGGAAATGGCTTCCTGAAGATGTACGAATCTCATTGGGACCAGGAAAAGAAAACTGTTAAAGGAGATCCTGCACAATCTGCACAGCTAAAAGGTGATCTTCATGTTGGTCCGTTCTACAAGAAAGGGGACAACGTTTTCTTGACAGTTACACAGGTGCAAAAGCATCAAAAGTCTGACAACGGTTCGGCCAGAGATTATACCCTATTTCCAGAGTTATTCTTTGCACTGGATACGGGTGCACTGACCATGGAGTCATTTAAGCCATTGCCATTTAATGCTCCTTTTACGTATTCCGTTTCAGACCCTTTTTACGATCCATCTACTTCTCGGCTTTATTTCTCTTCAGATATGCCGGGAGGGCTTGGACAAGCTGATATTTATTATTCAGAATGGGCGGAAGGTGCTTGGTCGGCTCCGGTAAATCTTGGGGATATGATCAATACAAATGGTGATGAAAGAACTCCTTTTCTGGATAAAAATGGGGTATTTTACTTCTCAAGTTCAGGACTTGGAGGTTTGGGTGGATTAGATGTGTTCAGGTCAAGGATTGAGGCTGGCGAGTATACCACTCCTGAAAATTTGGGCAGTCCTATCAATTCCAACCGTGATGATTTTGGACTTTCTTTACTACCGGGAAGTGATTCAAAAGCAGTCTTTTCATCTGATCGAAAAGGAGGAAAAGGACTGGATGATATCTATTTTGCTGATTTGTTTGTGCAACAGGATTTAGTGATTAAAGGTGAAGTGATTGATAAAGAAAGTGGCGAAAAACTTAAAGATGCAGTAGTCACACTTCATAACAATCAGAATCAATTGGTGAACACTTACGTTTCTGAAGAAAATGGAACATTCCGGTTCAAAGTTAAATTTGATCAGCAGATTCATTTAGAAGGTAAGAAAACGGGCTACCTCACTGGAAACAGTGGTGCTATCCGTATCCCTGCAGCAGGCCAGATTCAGGATTCTGTGATCATCCAAAATATCTACCTGGAAAAAATCGCTGTGGGAAAAACCTATCGACTTGAGAATATCTATTACGATTTTGACAAATGGGACATCAGAGAAGATGCGAAACCTGAATTGAACAGACTCATCAAGATCCTGCAGGATAACCCGACGATCAAGATTGAACTGCATTCCCACACAGATTCCCGCGGAACTAATGCATATAATATAAAGCTTTCCGATCGACGGGCAAAAGCAGTGATTACCTATCTGACTGAATCGGGAATCGATGCTGGTAGACTTCAGGGCATCGGATTTGGTGAAGAGCAACTATTAAATTCTTGTGGAAATAATGCTTCTTGTACAAATGAGCAGCATCAGGAAAATAGAAGAACTGAATTTAAAATTACTGAATATTAAACCTAAGTATGTTATTAGGAGGTAAAGGGTGGAATTAACGATTTCACCCTTTTCTTTTTAATAAGGATATCAAAGCCTATGAAGGACGATGGAATTCTATATGGATATACGGAATGATGCCAGTAGTCCTAATTCCTTTGCTCCCTCTGCTAGAAGACAGGAGAGGGGTGACCGAAGGCCTAAACGCAAGTGTTTAATCAAATCCTATTTTTGCCTAATTAGTAGAAAAGCGTATAATTCTATGTGGCTTTACCTGATATTGATCTCTTAGCATGTTTTACCACAAAATTTATAATCCTAAGGTGAGCGCTCGAATCATGTTTTTTTAAACCATTAATCCGGTATCCCGTGATGTATGAGGTGGGTTTACTAGTGTAATTACTTTTAACTTTTAGATATAGGGATTATTTCTCCAATACAGGATGAAATTAATAAAAGCCAAAGAAGTAAATTTATCCCCTAGTTGATAATAATTATACTTGTCTGCTTTTGGCCTTCTTTGGGAAAAGCGGATCAACCATTGCAAATTCCTTGGCATGAATTTCATCCTTAAAATCAAAATTAATGGGAAAGAAACTGGATTGTATCACCCCTGAATTGAAGGAGTTTATCGGAAATCAAAAAGTTTTTTTTGTTGGGACAGCCGCCACCGAAGGCAGCGTAAATATTTCTCCTAAAGGAACTGATTCATTTAGGGTGCTGGACGAAAACAAGATCATATGGCTAAATCTTACCGGAAGCGGAAACGAAACTGCCGCGCATCTTCTGATCAACAACAGAATGACCATTATGTTCTGTGCCTTTGAAGGGAAGCCATTGATTCTTCGACTCTATGGCCATGCTGAAATTTTCCATAAAAGAGATGCCCAGTTCCATGAATATATCGGTCATTTTCCAGAAAATAAAGGGGCAAGACAAATCATAGAAATGCAAGTTGATCTGGTTCAGACTTCCTGCGGTTTTGCGGTACCCTTTATGGACTTTAAAGAAGAACGGGAAACATTAAATTCCTGGTCTACCAAACAGGGGATTGAAGGCATAGAAAAATATTGGGAGAATAAGAACACAAAAAGTATTGATGGATTTGAAACTAAAATTTTGAACGATTAAGCATCCTGCTCACCAACTACATCTAAGAGCAGAAGCGTTCTGTTCCCTCGGGATAAGTGGTTGATAGCTAGAAGTAGCGAGGCAAGTTGAGCGTTCCATCGGAACGCATGAAAAATAGGAGTGGAATGGAATATATGCTCAAGAGAACTCCATTTGGCTCTAAATACGGTAAGAAGTAAGTGGTAGCTTGTCATTTCTTACTATGCTATCGTTCCGTTGTAGTAAATAATAAATTCATTGTTCATCAAAGTCTTTACTCACCATGTTCAGCTTTTGTAACATTAATGGAAGTAGGCGACCTGCTTTCCTATGTATTGGTTGCAAATCTTTTTTTGACCTGACACTCAGTCTATCGATGGAAAGCGGATGAGCCCAACTGGACGTTAAAACTCATGGAGGAGCTGCTGCCCATTTATCCCAATCAGATCACCCATGAGATGGATATGGCTAAAAATGGGTCTTGGAAAAGCTACGGAGTCGCTCCCGGACTTACTTATCTAATCGAAACGATTCCGGATTTTCTAAGGCAGAAAGGCTTGGAAGAATACTATCAAAAGATTTTCTTCGGTACGCCAAAGAAGTTGTTTTCGTTCTTCAAGTGAATTAAATTCCTAGTCACCAATGAAGATTGATCATCAAAAACCTATAATTGTAACAATAACCCAATAACTATGAAAAACCAACGTAGAGAATTTCTCAAGAAAGCTGGAGGTAGCCTTGCTTTGGCGTCAGTGGCTACAGGTCTGACAGGTTCAGCAGCTGCAAATACCATTCTTCTCAAACCTAGCCTTAAGTCTCAGGCTAATGATAAAGTTAGAATAGGTCTTATCGGAGCGGGAATAATAGGGCATTATGATACAGACACAGCTTTGTCCATTGATGGCATTGAGCTGGGGGCAGTCTGTGATCTGTACACAGGAAGATTGGATTATGCGAAGGAGAAGTGGGGCAAAGATCTCTTCACCACCCGCGACTATCGGGAGTTACTTGCAAGACAGGATATTGATGCGGTATTGATATGTACGCCGGATCATTGGCACCAGCGGATGGCGGTGGATGCTATGAAAGCCGGAAAGCATGTTTATTGCGAGAAGCCGATGGTGCAGCGGATAGAAGATGGCCAAGCGATAATAGATACGCAGAAAGCTACTGGGAAAGTACTGCAAGTAGGAAGCCAGAGGGCTAGTTCAGTGGCTGTTTTGGAAGCGAAGAAAGCTTTACAGTCTGGTATTATTGGGGATTTGACTTTTGTGTCTGCATTTTGCGATAGAAGTGAGGCGAAAGGTGCCTGGAATTATTCCATCCCTACAGATGCCAGTCCAGAAACAGTAGATTTCGATGCCTTCCTGGGATATGCACCTAAAGTACCTTTTGATGCGACCAGATTCTTTCGATGGAGAAATTTCAGTGATTATGGCACAGGTGCAGCTGGCGATTTGATCGTTCATTTGCTTACCACAGTCCACACGGTAACTGACTCTAAAGGCCCTAACAAAATCTTCAGCGCGGGTGATCTGAAGTACTGGAAAGATGGTCGTGATGCCTATGATGTGATCAATGCACTGATGACCTATCCTAAGACGGAGCAACATGATTCATTTCAGGTGACTACCCGTGTGAATCTTTGTGATGGAGAAGGCAAAGGCGAATTTGGGGTCAAATTAGTGGGAACGGATGGAGTCATCAACATTGGATGGAATGATTTCACTGTGTCTACGCTGAAGAGAAGTCCAGCTCCGGGATATGGGGGCTATGACTCCTATACCAGCTTTTCTGATGAAGAGAAGAAAGACTTTCAAAAATGGTATGCCGACACCTATGGATCAGACATGGGAGGAATTACCAGAAATGAACCAACCAAATTTGAAGCACCAAAAGGTTACGATGACCGGTTGGATCATATGATCGTGTTCTTCAATGGAGTACGTACAGGATCTCCCATTTTTGAGGATGCAGAATTTGGTTTACGGGCAGCAGCACCTTCGATTGCGTGCAATCTGAGTATTGCGCAGGAGAAACCGATTTTATGGGATCCCGCTGCAATGAAGTTGGTTTAGAGGTCCAGTAATCAGTTTGCAGAGGTCCAGTTTGCAAAGAGATCCACAGTAGGCAGTCCACGGTGATCAGTATTCAGTATTCAGTTGTTCAGTATTCTGTGTTCAGTATTTATGTGTGCGTCATCGGTAGGAAGAGGTCTGCCAGCTGAAAACTGCGACTGCTTACTGTGACTGCCTACTCTGACTGTACCACTGCCTTCTGCGACTGAAGGGGCATTGCCCTGACATCTTCTTAGAACACAAGTAGTACAAAAAAGTCAAGGGGCGTAGCCCTGAAATCTTAGTTCTAGAAGCTGTTTGTCGTATTGTTTCATGATTTTTTAATGGATGAGCCTTTTTTCAAGGGCAAGCTCACTTTTTCAATTAATATTTAGTTTCGGAAATTTGGGATGTAAATCGCAGTTCAGAAGGTTTCGACAATGAAGGAGCTACTCCCGGATTTGGAAAAATAAACGCGGTGCAGTAGCTATTGTCTATCGACCATCGTTATTATCCAGGGACAATTGATGGATCAAATTTTCCTACTGAGAAAGAAAACAGATCATTAAAAATAATATGACTATCCGCAATGTTATACGTAGATTAGATTCAGCCCTTATTTTAACTGAAATACGGCTTTAGGAAACTAGAGCCATTCGTGGTGACACGAACGGCGGCGACCGGGCAACTTTATTTGGCATCGTTCAGGATTCCGTAGAGTCATAAATATTAATTGTAAACACCATATTATGTCCATAATCAGTGAATTTTTTGGCGGAAAAAAGCAGTTCAAAATTTACCAGCCTACCAAGAAGACTACTCCACCCCAGATGATTCAGGTGACATCCGCTTGGGCGGGTTTGGAGGAAATAGTGGAAGATATTTTAGATCGTTTCGAAATTGGCAGGGAATCATGTATCGAATTTGGAGTGGAATTTGGCTATTCCGCAGTGGTGTTTTCCAACTACTTCAAGAAGGTAAAAGGCATTGACACCTTTCTCGGAGACGAGCACACCGAGCATAAGGGTGACCACTTCGAAGCAACTAGAGATGCGTTAAAAGAGTATGAGAATATTGAGTTAATAAAATCTGATTACCGCGACTGGATAGCCCTTGACAACACACAATATGATTTTGCCCACGTTGATATTGTGCATAATTATAAGGAAACGTATGAGTGTGGGCTTTGGGCAGTCCGACACAGTAAATGCTGCATTTTCCATGATACAGATAGCTTTCCAGAAGTACGGCAAGCTGTACTTGACATTGCAAAAAAAGCCCGTAAGAAAGCTTACAATTATCCATTTCATAATGGCCTCGGAATAATTGTGTAAAATTAGCGGGCAATAATATGATTTGAATTTCTTAATTTTGCTTCATGTCGACTAAAACAGGACGCAACGTATCTGATTTCAACGAAGAGCTAAAACTCACTGGCTTCAATGTGTTTCAGATTGAAAAGGATGGCAATGCGACAAAAATCTACAGCAGGAAAGACTTTTATAAAATATGTTTGACTACCGGTAGAAGCATAATCCACTATGCAGATAAGAGTTATACTGCTGATGATACCATCTTGTTCTTCGGTAATCCACATATTCCTTACTCTTGGGAAACGGTTTCTAGAACGTATGTAGGGTATACCTGTCTGTTTTCAGAGGACTTTCTGAAAATTTCTGACCGCTCAGAAAGTATACTTCAAAGTCCACTTTTTAAAATTGGAGGAACACCGATCCTTACATTAACGATCGGGCAAAGGGAGTTTCTGAATGAGATCTTTCGCAAGATGATCAACGAGCAGCAGACCGACTATGCCTATAAGGATGACCTGATCAGGAATTATATCCATATCATTATCCATGAGGCTCTTAAGATGCAGCCTTCAGATAATTTTGAACTGAAAAAAAATGCTGCGTCAAGGCTCACTTCCGTTTTTTTGGAGCTTCTGGAGCGACAGTTTCCGATAGAAAGTGCAGCTAATCCATTGAAAATAAGAACCCCACAAGATTTTGCAGCCAACTTAGCTGTACATGTGAATTATTTAAATAAATCCGTGAAAGAAATGACAGGTAAATCTACCTCAACACATATTTCAGAACGGATTTTTGCTGAGGCAAAAGCCTTACTGCAGCATACTGACTGGAATATCAGTGAAATAGCCTATGCGCTTGGATTTGAATATCCTACTTACTTTAACAACTTTTTCAAGAAAATCTCTGGCACTACCCCAAAATCAATCCGAGCTATGGTAATTTGATTTCCTTAATTTTTGATTTGATAGTCGTTAGCCTACTGGATGTTTTAACAGGCAATTTTGCATTTGATAATCAAATGAAAAAGCCATGTCCATTTCAAATCCAACCGATATTCTAGAAAGGCTATTAGCAGGAGAACCCATTCCTATGAATGATCCGGAATATTTCCAGGTTCATGAAGCAGTTGGCCAAACCAGAAAATTAATAGTGGCGCTCAATTCCTTAGTGGATGGAGCAGAAATCAACGGGAAGCTAAGCGAGATTATAGGAAAACCTGTTCATCAAAGCACCACTGTTTTCCCACCCTTTCACACTAATTATGGAAAACATATTACGCTGGGAAGAAATGTCTTCATAAATCATCTTTGCAGTTTTCTGGACCTTGGCGGCATCATCATCGAAGATGGGGTAATGATTGGCCCCCGGGTAAATCTTGTCTCAGAAAATCATCTTTTAGATCCAGTTGATCGGAAAACACTAGTACCGGGAGCAGTGACCGTTAAGAAAAATGCCTGGATTGGTGCGGCGGCTACGATACTTCCCGGCGTCACTATCGGGGAGAATTCAGTGGTGGCCGCAGGCGCTTTAGTCACTAAGGATGTGCCTCCAAATACGCTAGTGGGAGGAGTTCCGGCTAAAATTATCAAATCATTAAACACTAACTGAAGAAAGTAGAGCTTTGATAAACTGGAATCTTTCTTTGACAAAAACCTTAAATAAAGAATAATGAAAAACTTATTAATAGCATTGTTGGTGGCATTTTCATTTGGATGTCAGTCAAAAGAGACAGAACGAGCTAATACTAATGAACTGGAAGCCATCTTTCCGAATGGGGAAAAGGGGTCATCTGAGTTCTTTACCGGCAATGCTTATGCACTTGGATTGGTCCCTTCAGATTCTACCTATACAACCTTGGTTGGTAATGTGTATTTTGAACCAGGCGCTAGAAGTCACTGGCACACCCATCCGTCGGGTCAGATGCTGATCATCACAGCGGGAAAAGGGTATCATCAGATTGAAGGACAGCCCCGGCAAGAGCTGAAGAAAGGAGATGTGGTCAAATGTCCACCTTCGGCCAAACATTGGCACGGAGCAAGTCCAGATACAGGAATGCAACAGTTGTATATCATCCCGAATACCGAAAATGGTATTGTCAACTGGATGGAGCCGGTAACGGATGAAGTGTATGCTGCGCATTAAATGTGCACGAATATTTGAATACATTTAGCTTGAAGATGTACATGTTCAGAATATAAAACTTGTATGAGAGCATGTTTTGATCCGTCAATTATCCTCCAACTTTCACATTCAAAAAGTGAATTTTCAGATTGTATTCGAGGTGGGAAAAGTGTATCTTCCGTTCGCTGCTTTTTAATTCTTTATCTCTTTTTTTATCAAGCTTTATGAAATTTCATACCTATCAACATGGAGCCAATAAGAACAGCTTCATTCCGAGAAATGAAACCATTAACCGAAAATCTGCCGGAGCAAGTTTTCAGGATAATAGAGAAGAGACTAGAATTCAGAAAAACTTTGCCTCTATGGCAAATGGAGGGACTGTCTTTCAATTAAAGAGAAGGATAGATTGGGATAATCTGCCAGACAAGGTGAATAAAGAAAATCTCAGGGAAAGAGTAAATACATTAAGGGAAACGAGGCATAAGAACAAGCTTGAGCTGACCAAGGCCTGGGTACGAAGTATTGGCAAAGGTGAAGGGAGAGATAATACCTATAATGATGAAATTGCCAAAGTGAGGAAGCAGTACGAAGAGTCTTTAGCTCAATTGGCAGAAGAGCAAGGGGTTGATAAGCAGTATTTGATCTCGGACGATAAGTATTATGGTGAAGAAGTCGAAGGTTCAAGCGTTTATCGACGTTCAGATGTGGGTAAAGAATATGTAAAGGACAATCGGGGAACCTTTGTGCCCCGATATATCCGAAGAGAGCTCAATCATCAGGATGATTTAGGAGGGGACAGTATCAGTACCAAAGGGATAAAAACCCATGGTAAACTAAAGCGGGAAAAAGGACTCGGATCGGGAGGTTCTGCGGAAATCACGTGGCCGGAAAGGGAATTTTTGCAGCAAAGCATTGGTGGCGGAAGCAATCTGTTTGCTTTGAGTCATTCCTCGACCAAGCGGCCAATATTGAGTAATGCCCATGATAGTTTTGGTGCCGAACCTGATTTACATGCTCATAGTGGAGCCATCATCACTGACCTTGCTCAATTGGGTGATAAGAAATTTTCCGCACAGTGGGCCATACATCCGGTGTTTGGTCACAAGGTTCCTTTGGACGTGGGTGTCCATTCCACTCTAGATAAATGGTCAATTAAGGACAGGGCAACAAAGCCCGGAACGGGTTTATCTAGGGATGAGAAAGTCAGGAGCAGTGGTTACAGAAACATGGAAGTTGTTGCAGAGGGTATTCCTCATGCAGCGCATATACAACCCAATGACAGTTGGAAAACTCATGAAGGACCTAAAACGGATTACCACGAAGGGAGTTCAAAGCGGGGTGAGGAGCTTTTAGCTTATCGAAAACAAAGACAGCAAGAAGTATTGGAACAGATCAAGGTTGAAAAAGAACAAAAAGAGAGCGATAAGGCGGTAATCTTAGCTTCCCAAATGGACGACACTGGGAAGGAGGATCAGCTTGTGAAGGGTTTGAGTTAAACGTGGGACAGTTAACAGGATGGGCTAATCCGAAAAAGGCTATCCCAGTGAAAGGATAGCCTTTTGTCATTGTGGGATCATTCTGCTTAAAGTAGTGGGTTTCCACCTCTTCGTATGTCGGATTGTCTGTCACCACGGTGGTCTCTTTCCAAGAATCCGTCTCCAAATTCTTCATCCCGAATACGGTCTGTATCTGAAATCAGCCGGTCTTCATCATTATAGAATGACCTATTTGCATGATCATATCGGCCATGAAGACTTCGTGGCTCTTGACTATAGTAGCTACGCATGGTATGCAGGAATTCAGCTTGGGGCCCTGTTGGCCAATCATCTTTATCAAATCCAGGAGCATTTTCCAAGGTCTCTTTCACTTCCTTGACAATCACTACATCGTCCTGCGCAGTGTTAAACTCAAATGATTCAAAAGGAAGGGCCAGAAGTTTTGAACCTAAGTTCAAAAATCCTTCGTCTACTTTTAACACCACATAATCCACTTGGCCAGTGGAAGTGTTGATCATGATGTCTTTGATGGAGCCGACAGATTCATCTCTTGCAGTTTTGACTATGCATGAAACAGCAGTCGAGCAACTGATTTGTGAATTAGTTAGATTATTCATTTTGATAGTTGGTTAGTGAATGAAATACTTGATTCACATTGACCCCATATCTGTGCCATTGGATCATATCGCCGCTGGGAAGCGAATAAGGTTTATTTTACAAATCAACCTAGCGCGTGAGTTTCCCTTATCGTGGAATATTATGCCACCGATTGTGTATCCAAATCAACATATATTATTGTGCTCCTTCGACTAGGCTCAGGAACCTCCCTCGACAAGGCTCAGGAACCTCCTTCGACAAGGCTCAGGAACCTCCTTCGACAAGGCTCGGGAACCGTCGCTTTACGATGCTCGGGAATCTTGCGGATAATCATAAATTGAAAAGTCCAGTAAGATCAGCGGCTTATTCCTGGAGTACTGAAAGAATATTTCCCGCTGGATCCTTGAACCAAGCGATCTGTGGTCCTCCGTTTTCACGACTGATACCTTTTTCATCGGTTTCGATAGGGGCAGGATATTGCTCAAAACTGATTCCTTTTGAAATCAATTGATCCACTGCCTGATCAATAGCTGAGACAGGGAAGTTGAGAACGGTATAGGTAGCAGCAACGTGATTAGGCTTGGGATAGATGATAACGTGGCTTCCATTATCGAAATTAAGAGTTAGGATGCCCATTTCATTTTCGTTAACATCTAATCCCAAAGTTTTCTGATAAAATTCTTTGGCTTTGGAGATGTTATCAACTGAAAATCCACTGAAGGCATTGGAATGTTTAAGCATGGCTAGAAGGGTTAATTTTCAAAAACTGATTGCGAGTAGCTCAATTTCGCCACAATTCATTAACCATACAACTCTTTTAAGGATTGATAATCAATTGATTTCAAAATTTAAACATTCAAATGAGTAGCGATATTCTACTGCTTGTAAATTTATTTTAACCCCTGCAACCCAATTCCTTTCCTTGTTAGTAAAGTAAAAGAAATTCATCAACGCGTTTGCTATGGTAATCCAGGTTACAGATTCTCATGTAAGAATGAGGCATTTCTGTATGAATTTGTCACTTTTTCGTTACTGAATAATTTTGTTTAGCCCTCTTGATCGTTCTGCTCTCTTTTTTTGGGCAGGTATACTGTTTTTTCCGTGTCGGAACGCTATTAGTAAGAAATTAAAATATCAGGATGATACATCCAAAAACCTTTAACTAAAACAATTTTCATTATGTACGCACTCAGCCAAAAACCCTTTAAAATCCTATATGGATTCCTGATCCTATTTGTATGCATTTCTTGTGACGATGATGACGATGACGGAAATACAGGACCGGATGTAAATGCCCAGGACCAGGAGTTTGCGATTGCAGCTTCCTATGCTAATCTAGCGGAAGTAAGTATGGGGGAACTTGCCCAATCAAAAGCGGTCTCTGACGATGTTGTTGATTTTGGGGAAATGATGGATACCGAGCATACCATTGCTTGGGAAGATCTAAAAGGAATTACAGATGAATTGAATATCGTAATTCCTGATACTGTGAAGACGGAGGATAAGCAGAAAGCGGAACAACTATCGGCAATGGAAGGGGCCATGTTTGACAGCGCATATATAGCCGAGCAGGTAGTGGCCCACGAAAATGCACAAGAAATATTTGAAGACGAAATCAATGGAGGAAGCCATCCTGATCTTAAAGGGTATGCGAGCGCTACGCTAGAACATATAAACGCGCATCTCGAAAGAGCAACCGAAATTAGAGCGGAGAATGGATGGGATTAACTGCGGATTTGGCAAGTCAGCAAGAGTTTAAGCAAGGTGTTTACTATTGGTTCACATTTAAAACAATTACGGTTGGAGATTTATGCATTCGAAATTCCTCGGAGTCAATGATCACTTTAATGAAGGTAGATAATCTGCTTATGAAAAACTCCAGTGCCTTAATGCTGGAGTTTTCTGTTGACCTCCCTTGACCCGCTCATCTGGGTCAAAGGAAATATGGAAGCGGAATAAAGCGGTATGGGAGAGGGGCGGACAACTTACCCGATCCGGAAGCCTGAGCGGATTCGAGGGTGTGTTGGAAGCGCGGGAAAAATTCAGGGTCACACAACTGTAAGCTTTTGCGTTGTTCTCTACTCATTTCAACAACCTCTCCTTCTTGGACCTAAGTTTAATTCGGGAGGGTATTATGCCCGATAATTTCCACTGAATAATTAGGGCAGGCTAGCAGAAGACTTAACTATAATCGGACGCAGTTAACTTATCAATTACGATCGCCTGCAACCATAGACAGTACCAACGATGGGAGCTATACAAGTTTCCGGAAGGTTAAGCACCTACTATTGGTGTTAATTCATCCTCAGGACGCTGTAACCTAAAGGATACAAATTTGTACCAGCTTGGCTCTATTTTAAACCATTTTTTTGTGAACTGTTACCACATTTTTATTACATAAAATCTCCATAATGTCCATAATCAGTCAGTTGGCATAAATACAGCAAATCGGGCTAAGGAATTGCTCTTCAACTAATAGATGTCTCTTGCACTGGTCTGGCATTGGAGATCTGTCTGTAAGAATTACCCAAAATAATCATGAGAATACTGGAAATTAAAGCATTGGCAGGACCAAACTTCTGGTCTATCAAGCACACCTGTCTGATTGAAATGAAATTGGATATTGGTGTTTATGAAAATTTACCCACTCACAAGATCAAAGGCTTTACTGATCGCTTGTCCAATTTGATGCCCTCCTTGGTATCACACCATTGCTCAGAGGGGGTGGAAGGTGGTTTCTTACACCGATTGCGAGAGGGGACTTGGTTGGGGCATGTAATAGAACATGTAGCACTTGAGTTACAGAGTTGTGCAGGGATGGACTGTGGATTTGGAAGGACAAGATCGACAGGTGTCAATGGCGAATATTATGTTGTATTTTCTTATCAGCAAGAAAAAGCTGGCAAGTATGCAGCCAAAGCCGCTGTAAATCTGGTGGAAGCACTTGCCAAAGGGGAAGATTATCCACTAGAACAGGATATTCAGGCACTAAGCGCTATATGTAATCGGGATATGCTTGGACCAAGTACCCAGGCAATAGTGGATGAAGCTACAAAAAGAGGCATTCCATATAGACGGCTTGATAGCAATTCCAGGATCATGTTTGGACAGGGCAAGAATCAGCGGATTATATGTGCGACCATGGCAGACTCGACAAGCAATTTGGGAGTCGATCTCGTCCAAAACAAGCAATTTGCCAAGCAGGTTTTGCAAGAAGCCTATATTCCTGTACCAAAAGGGACAGTGATTAAAATGGAAGATGAGCTTCAATCGGCTTTGCTAAACTTGGGATTTCCAGTAGTTATAAAACCAATTGACGGGAACCACGGGCGGGGAATAACCACGCAGATTTATTCCTTTGAACGGGCGGCTTCGGCATTCGCTAAAGCCAAGAAAGTAGCAGAAGAGGTCATCGTTGAAAGATATATCAAAGGAGAGGATTACAGATTATTAGTGATCAACTATAAATTTATAGCTGCTTCAAAAAGAACTCCTGCCAAAATTGTCGGTGATGGTTTCTCCACAATTCAGGAACTCATTGCCAAAGAAAACAGAAATCCAAACAGAGGGGAAGGCCACAAAAATTACTTGACATTCATCGAAGTAGATGAAAGTACACACGCAATACTTGAGCGCTTCCAGCTTTCTCTGAACGATATTCTTCCTGTTGGGCACACGCTGATTCTGAAAGATACTGCCAATCTTTCTTCAGGGGGAACTGCGGAGGATGTAACGGATATTGTCCATCCTGGAACAATATTTTTGGCAGAAAGAACCGCTCGATTGATGAATTTGGATATCTGCGGTATTGATCTGATAGCAGCGGATATTTCAGAGCCTCTTTCTCCGGATAAAGGGGCCATACTTGAAGTAAATGCAGCTCCGGGATTCCGTATGCATCATCTACCGAGCAAAGGAGAGCCAAGAAATGTAGCTTCATCCGTGCTGGATATGCTTTATCCAATAGGTAAGCCTGCACGAATACCTATCACAGCTGTAACCGGAACTAACGGAAAAACTACCACTACACGCCTGCTTTCCCATATTGCGATGCAAGCTGGACACCAGGTGGGATATACCACCACTGATGGGATTTATCTGAACGGCAATTTGATAACCAGCGGTGACTGCAGTGGACCCAGAAGCGCAGCTGTTGTGCTCAGAGACCCTATCGTAGATTATGCTGTTTTGGAATGTGCGCGTGGAGGAATATTGAGATCAGGACTGGGATTTGACAGATGCAATATCAGTATAGTTACCAATATTTCGGAAGACCATTTAGGAATGGATGGCATTAGCAGCTTGGAAAAGCTTGCAAAGGTAAAAAGTGTGGTATCCGAAAGCGCATTTCAGGATGGATATGCGGTTTTGAATGCCGATGATGAGTTGGTTTATGCCATGAGAAAAAATGTTTCCTGCAACGTTGCCATATTCAGTATGAACAGTTTTAACCGGCGAATAGCTGCGCATTGTGCAGCGGGAGGGGCTGCAGCATTCGTTGAAAACGGCTGGCTGGTCGTATCGAAAGGATTTAGTAAATCTAAACTGATAAAAGTGGAAGACATCCCGATCACGCTGGAAGGGCATTCGGAGTGTATGATACAAAATACACTTGCAGCAGTATTGGCAGCCACACTTTCCGGCTTCTCTGACCAGATCATCAAGAAAGGGCTGTGTTCCTTTTACTTGACCCCGGAATTAAACCCGGGAAGGATGAATATTTTCCATTTTCCACATTGTAAAGTCATTATAGATTATGCCCATAATGTAGGAGGGTATTCAGAGTTGAAGAAATATATGGCTACCCAAATTTCTCCTAAGAAGATAGGGATAATTGGTGCTACAGGAGATCGTAGAGATAAGGATATTATTGGTTTGGGAGAATTATCCGCAGAGATTTTTGACGAGATCATCATACGACACGACAAGGACGGGAGAGGTAGAACCAATGATGAATTAACAGCTCTGTTGATGAGGGGTATCAAGAAGATTAATCCCTTCCGGGTAACTACTGTAATATCCGATGAGAGAGAAGCGCTGCAGTCAGCCCTTTGTTCAGCGCCACAAGGAGCCTTGATTTTTCTGAGCAGTGATCACATTCATGATGTGCTGGCTTTTGTTGAAAAACTAAGGGCTGTAGATAATTCAAATATTCTTGATTATGGTACCTAAAGGAAGACTGTTGATTATAGGTGGAGCTGAAGAAAGGAGTGGTAGTGATCAGGACCGGAGGGAGCAAAAGATCCAGTGTGAACCTTTTGAAATTCTAAAAAATGTGCTACCTGATGGAGAAAAAGGAGAAAGGATAGAAGTGATAACTGCGGCTTCTAGCAGTCCTGAGGATATGCGGGAGATTTATGCGAAAAGTTTTAAGGAAATCGGCTTCAAAGACATAGGCTTTATACATATAGACGACAGTAATAAGGCACATGCTAAAAAATATTATAAACGTATTGCCGAATCCAAAGCTGTTTTTTTCACAGGTGGAGACCAACTTCGGCTTTCTACCATAGTCTCCGGAACAGAACTGACCGAGATATTAATTGAAAAATATCTACATGAAAAGGGATTCACAGTGGCCGGAACCAGTGCAGGGGCAATGGCAATACCGCGTCTGATGATCTGCGGTGGAGGAATTACGGAAGCATTGATGGGGTCTGATTTAAATATCGCGTCTGGCCTGGGGTTTTTGGATAATTGTATCGTTGATACACATTTCATCAAAAGAGGAAGATTTAGCCGATTGGCCCATGCAGTGATCATAAATCCAGGGAATCTAGGTCTTGGGCTTGGTGAGAATACGGCACTGGCTATTGCCCAGGGTAAAAATGCTGTTTGCATTGGATCAGGAATGGTGGTGTTGATTGACGGATCGGAAATCCAACGTTCAAATATCAGCGATGCGGAGGCGGGAAGCCCTGTGTATGTAGAAAATTTGAAGGTGCACTTATTGACACAGCATTATAAACTAAACCTGGAAACCAAAGAAATGGAACCGCCAGCCTCCAGATCTTCCCAAGCTAACTAATCAGGATTATGGACAAAATAGCAATTGCAGTACACGGCGGTGCCGGTAAAGACTCTTTATTTATAAAAAACAACAAGAAGGAGTATGAACAGGGGCTTTCAGAAGCAGCAAAAGAAGGCCATTCGGTTCTCAAAGCTGGAGGAAATGCTGTGGATGCTGTCACTGCTGCTGTAGTGTATTTAGAAAACAATCCAATTTTCAATGCAGGCAAAGGCTCCGCAATGACAATAGCCGGAGCGATAGAAATGGATGCCGCCATCATGGATGGAAGAGGGAGAAAAGCAGGTGCTGTGGCTTTGGCAAAGAATGTAAAGAACCCAGTTGAGCTTGCTAAGATGATCATGTTGCGGTCCAATCATGTAATGCTTTCTGGTCCGGAAGCGCTGAATTTTGCAAGACAAACTGGTGTAGCACTGGAGGATGACGACTACTTCAAAACGGCCCATCAAAGAGAAGAGTTGATGGCTTGTAAAGTAGATATGGAAAACTCCCATCAGGAAAAGCAAAAAAAAGGCACAGTTGGGGCGGTAGCTTTGGACCGTGAAGGAAATCTGGCAGCGGCCACTTCCACAGGCGGTACTGCAGGATGTCTTCCGGGCAGGGTGGGTGACAGTTGCATTATAGGTGCTGGATGCTTCGCTGACAACGATTCTTGTGCTGTATCAGGAACGGGGGATGGCGAATTGCTCATCACAGGAGTAGTCTCTCACGCCATATCTATGATGATGGCTTCCCAATCCATGTCACTGCAAGAAGCCTGTGATCGGGCGGTTCGTTGGGATCCAAAGAATGTCACCGGGGATATTGGGGTAATCAGTGTAAATAAGAACGGAGATATAGGGATCTCTTTCACGAGTGAACGGATGCATCGAGCCTGGATAGACGTCTCTGGCGCTAGCTATTGTAAAATTTATTGATGAAAATATAGCAAGCCTTATTTTTGAAATTTGACTAAACAGAATTAGTTCAACATAACAGATCAATACCGGAGGTAAAATAATATGAGAAAAATAACGGTTTTATCGATGATCACATTGGATGGAGTCCTTCAGGGCCCAGGTGGGCCCAAAGAAGATCAATCAGGAGGTTTTGCTTATGGGGGTTGGGTGGCGCCCTATTTTGATGAGGTGTATGCGAAGGCGGTGCAAGAAGAACTGGAACCTGCCGATTATCTTTTGGGAAGAAAAACTTTTGAGATTTGGGCTGATTATTGGCCGTACCACTCCGACTCATGGCCCGGAATCAATACTAACTCCAAATATGTATTCTCCAAAAGCCTCAAAGATTCTGATCCACTGATTACAGGGTGGAAGAACTCAAAGGTACTGGATAACCTGGCAGCTATTAAAAAGCTTAAAGAATCGGATGGTGCTGATATCCAAGTGTGGGGGAGTGGAAAGCTTATTCAGGTGCTATTAAAAAATGACTTGGTGGACGAACTCAAACTCAAGATTCATCCATTGACTTTAGGTAGCGGCAAGAAGCTTTTTGATGATGGTCCAATACCTGTGGCATTCAAATTAACAGCAAGTACTGTCACGCCAAGCGGAGTGATTCTGGTCGATTACACCCGTGATGGGGAAGTACAGACTGGAGAAGTTGGATCTTAAGGGAAAGAATCAAGAGTCAAGCTTGCCTACCGGAGGTAGGAATCAAGTAGGCAGTGATCAGTCGCACCTTGTCCTTGTCAATGCCGGAAGGCAGGGTGTTCAGTGGACTGACTGTGATATTTTGTCACCTATTTATAATTGGATCATTAAACGCGTTTGGGCGGATAGAATTGATCTTCTTAAATGCAGAAATCCCGTAAATGGCTTGTCCCATCGGGACAAATGGTGGATAGCCTTCGATTTTGGAACCGAAACGTCGTTCCATCGGAACGTTTGAGATGCTGTAAAACGTGTGCGCTTCCAAAATGCTAGGGGACAGGACGTGGTGTAGATTTCCTAATAAATATTCCGGATTTAAGGCTTAACCAGTTTTTCGGCTAAAAAAAACGCTCCAGCAGTTGGATTCCCTTTTTATTAATTGCTATATTGCGATGAAACGATATCAAATTGGGAGTTACAAAAACAGAATTATTCACACAGGAACAGAATGACCTGGCGCAAGTGGCCAAAGTATTTGCCCATCCTGCGCGGATTGCAATCCTTCAATTTCTATTGAAATCCAACACCTGTATCAATGGAGATCTGGTGCAGGAACTGGGACTTGCTCAAGCGACGATCAGCCAACATCTTCGGGAGTTGAAGCAAGTAGGAATAATCCAAGGAACTATTGAAGGTGTATCTGTGAACTATTGTATCAATCCTATCAGGTGGGCACATATCCAGCAGCTTTTCAATGGAATATTTGACCAATTCAACTTTCCAGCTAAAACTTGTTGTTAATTAGGAGCAAACCCGATACATGTATTTCCTTAGTACGCCCAGGCGTAATGGTAGTTATAGGCAATGCATCATGCGGGTAAAAATTTGTAATCTATCATCGTATTATCGCAATAAATAAAATTCACTATGAAACTATCTGAAGTAAAATCAGCACTTACTCAATTGAAAAGCATTGCATTCCAGTTGCCCGATGGATCCTTGGTTCCCACTCATTTTCATGTCACTGAAGTGGGTAAAATATCCAAACATTTTATTGACTGTGGCGGCACAGTTAGAAAAGAAAACGTAACAAACTTCCAACTTTGGAATGCGGATGACTACAACCATCGCCTTCACCCGGAAAAATTGCTGAAAATCATCGAACTTTCTGAGAAAGTACTTGAAATGGAAGATCTGGAAATCGAGGTTGAATATCAGGGTGACACGATCGGTAAGTTTGGATTGGACTTTGACGGAGTAAACTTTTTATTGACAAATAAGCAGACCGATTGTTTGGCTAGAGAGAAATGTGGGGTACCTCAGGAGAAACAAAAATTGGTGCTCTCGGGTCTTTCTTCCAAAGGTTCTGCTTGTACCCCTGACTCTGGATGCTGTTAACCCATAGTTAATCGTTAGAAAAATGGAATCATCAAAGGTGAATTTGTTTCCCACGCTTTCCCGAACAATGAGGCAGGCCAGTGCACTTTCTATTTCAGAGGACCGGAAAATAGAGCTGCAGATATTGATTGATTATATTCAGGACAAAGTATATGCGAATAGTGAGCTAAGCCTGAACTTTATCTGTACACATAATTCAAGGAGAAGCCAATTTTCGCAGATTTGGGCTCAAACTGCAGCAGATTTTTATGGAGTTCCGGCCAACTGCTTTTCTGGAGGCGTTGAGATTACCGAGTTTAACGAAAGAGCTGTAGAATCCATAAAGAGGAGTGGGTTCCGGGTCGACAGTAAAGGAAGTACAAACCCTGTTTACTTCATATTTCATTCGGATGAAGCAGCTCCTATTGTAGCTTTTTCCAAGCTATTTGATGATCCAGTTAATAGTGCCAAGAATTTTGCTGCTGTTATGACCTGTGCACATGCAGATGAAAACTGTCCTTTTATTCCAGGTACTGAAAAGAGGATCGCTGTGCGGTATGAAGATCCCAAAATGTTTGACGGGACAGCCGAAGAAGCTGCTAAATATGATGAAAGATCCCTTCAAATTGCCTCCGAAATGTTTTTTGTATTTGATCAGATCCGTTCATGAGTATAGCAAAATCTAAAAGTAGGCTTAGCTCTATGGATAAGAATCATGCATAACGGGGATGACACTTATGGCTGATCCCTACACTCCCCGATATTAATTTAAAACACCTTTATTCTCCAAACTATTAAATAAAAGCGTTGCAAATTTCTTCCCCCCGTCTCTGTCTAAATGATCCATGTCTCTAAAAAGAGAATCCTGTTCAAGATATAAACTATCAAAATCTGCAACCGGTAGGTTATTGACCTGGAATACGCTATCGGCCTCGTAGCTTTCATTATTTAACAGGTCAACATACGTTTTGGTCAGCGGAAATCTCAGGCCTATTAATTCTATATTATTTGCTTTACAAAGAGAAATAATTCGTTTTAATGAATCTGACATTTTTCCTGAGGGATAATTCATTTCAAAATAATTATTTATGCGGTCTTGGCTTATTTCTTTTTGTTGTACAAGAGATAAGTCTTCCCAAGAACTGTGGGATCTAACACCGCCCCATTTGGAAAAAGCAAACAGTTCATTTTGAATAAAGTTTTTAATCACTAAACTGTACCGATCATTCAGGAATACTAAATAATATCTAAGATACTTTTCATAAATATATTCTTTAAAGCCTAAAAAGTCCTCTTTATCAGCATAATATGCGGATCGATCTAGATTATTCTGATCTTCTCTTGTCGGTGAAAGCGTGTGGTCATCTACACTAATATAGATTTTTTCTACAGTTGTATTTCGTATTAGATATTTCAGTTTTCGTTCCATATCAAGATACGAGTCACTTTGGCCAGAGAAATTATGAACATCATGGTTTTCTGTAAAATCGCCCAAAGGTGTTCCATGTGAATCCGCAAGCAGGTATTCTGAATAGCCTAAATCAACTTCATCGTAATCTTTAATATAGAAGCTTCTAATCAGAAAGAACAATGCAAAGTTGAGTGCCAACAGTAATAATATAAATGCAAAAACTTGTTTAAGGAAGACTTTCATCATCATACTATTAAAATTGGAAATATATAAACTCGATTTCTTCGGAGGTGTTGCCGAATATATCGATAATCAGTATGATCAACAAGTACAGTGACCATCTGCGAACTTTACTTGGTATGAATTGGATACGGCAAATTCCGTATTGGCCCACCCGTCCTTTCCATTCCACTAGAAGAAATCCGGCTATTAATATCAATAAGGTAATTGCTCCAGGTAAAGCTGAGAAATCGGGAAATTCAACTAATTGTGGTGAAAAAATCCCAGAAATATAGCTAAGAGCATGGCCCATATTCTCAGCCCTGAAAAATATCCAAGAGAATACGATCAAGGTGAAGGTTCCAAGTATAGAAAGCAGTTCGCTAAAAGTTGGGTATTTTCTGTCCGCAGCTACTATTTCAAGGTTTTGCCTATTTTTGCCAAACAACAACAGGGGTATAAAATAAATAGCATTTAGGGCACCCCAGACAATAAAGGTCCAGTTGGCGCCATGCCAAAAGCCGCTGATCAGGAATATGATGAAAATATTCCGGATCTGTTGCCACTTATTTCCTCTACTACCACCCAATGGAATGTATACATAATCCCTGAACCAGGTAGAGAGCGAGATGTGCCAGCGACGCCAGAATTCGGCCATGTCCCGGGAGAAGTAGGGAAAGGCAAAGTTCTGCATTAACCGGAATCCGAATAATTTTGAGGTTCCAATTGCGATGTCTGAATAGCCTGAAAAATCTCCGTAGATCTGAAAAGTAAAGAATACCGCCCCAAGTAATAAGGTGCTTCCTCCATAATCGGAAGAATTATTAAATATGATGTTCGCGAATTCAGCACAATTATCCGCAATCACCATTTTCTTAAACAAACCCCACAAAACCTGTCTCAATCCATCTTTGGCCTGTACATAATCAAATTTTCTACGCTCAAAAAATTGAGGCAACAAATTCGTTGCTCTTTCAATTGGTCCTGCTACAAGCTGTGGAAAGAAACTAACAAAAGCCGAAAAAGCGATAAGATCTTTGGTAGCCGGCAATTTTTTTCTATACACATCAATTGTATAGCTCATCGTTTGGAAAGTGTAAAAACTAATTCCTACAGGTAAAATAATATTTAAGGTATTTGCTTTTATAGGTAAACCCATAAATGTAAAAGCCGTAGTAAAATTATCTATGAAGAAATTATAGTATTTGAAAAAACATAATAACCCAAGATTAATAACTATACTTAAAACTAATAAACTCTTACGTATATGTCTGTCTTCAACTTTATCTAATTTTATACCTATAATATAGTCAACTAAAGAACTGAAAGCTATCAAAGCCAAAAATCTCCAATCCCACCATCCATAGAATAAATAGCTAGCAACCACAATTAAGAAATTTTGTGACTTCAGGCTGTTTTTAAAGACAAACCAATATAATAGGAAAACTATTGGCAAAAAGACTGCAAAGTCTATGGAGTTGAAGAGCATGGATGATTAAGCTTGTTCTTTAATTTGGGCGCACGCTAATCTACAAAATAGTAGAATAAGAATGCCTTTAGGGTTTTAAACCAATATATTTAGTTTACCGAATTAGAATTAAATCTATTTTTACGCAGCCGTAATATCACCTGTAGTTACTTTGATTTCTGCCAAAATCTGAGAGACGGTGGCTATTCAATATGGGCGGTTTCAACTATAAATGAGCTGGCATTGCGTCTGGTGGTAGGAAGGCGGGTAATGGGGTGATTTAATAGGAACGTTAATGAAGCACAGACTTTTTAAGAAACCAATCTTTCTTCAGCAAAGATGATTATCGTTCAATACGAATTTGGGTAGATTTTCTTGTCCTTCAGTTAATTCTTTGACAACCTTGTGAATTGCTGATCATTGCTCAAATGTAATAGAGATTTTCCGCAAAGCTAGAATAATTATTTTATAAATTGATGATAACTAACCTTTTGAAATAGGATGAAGATCAATTAACCAAAATGCTAGGTGCATTATCTAACACAGCGTTTTTGAGGATCACACTAGACTCTCTCAAAATTAATTCAGTCTTCACAATCGTAGTTTCCATGAGTTTAGTAGTGTCATTTATTTTGTTCAGCAAATATTTCGCTCCTTTTGCACCCATTTTGAAAGGCTGCTGATTGACTGAACTCAGCGAGGGGCTTATGTAAGTGGCAATAGGTTCATCTGCGTACCCAATCACAGCCAATTGCTTTGGAATACTGATCTTAAGTTCATTGGCTGCTTTATAAATTTCAAATGCCAAATAATCACTATAGGCAAATGCACCATCTACCCGTGAATTTTTGAGGAGAGTTCTAATTTTTTGATTTAGGTCTGGGGCATTACCGGCTATAATTAGATGTTCCTCTGGTTCTATTCCATGCTTACGCAGCGCTTCTTTATAACCCATTAGGCGATTGAATGTCGTCGAAAGATTTTCGGGTCCCTTTAGATGGATAATGTTTCTGCAGCCTGTCTGACAGAGGTAGTCAACGGCTGAAAAAGCGCCATTGTAATCATCGGAAATAACATAGGGTGTTTCTATTTCTTCGGAAAACCGATCCACTAAGACCAGAGGGGTACCGCTATCCATTACTTCCTGAAGGTGCTCAAATTTGTCATTCATCATGGAAATAGTAGCAAGAATACCGTCCACCCGTGCATCTAAAAGCGTGCGGGTGGATTTGATTTCCTGTTTTTGCTTTTCATTAGAAGTACAGATCAGCAACTGATAACCGGCTTTTGCGGTGACACTTTCAATACCTGCAAGCATTCGGCTGTAGAAATGGTGAGTGAATTCTGGGATAATCAACCCGATGGTATAGGTCTTATTTTCCAAAAGGCTTTTGGCGATGGGATTAGGTCTATAGCCAAGTTTTTTTGCCAAAGACAGAATTTCTTGCCGTTTCTTTTCACTGACTTTTCCGCCTCCATTTAGCGCACGCGACACAGTGGAAGGCGTCACTTGAAGGGCAGTGGCTATGTCTGTAATACTGATTCTTTTCTTTTTCATTTTGGGTTACTTGTCACCTCTAATTTAGTATAAAAGGGGTGAAAGGCATACTCATCCCAAACCGGAATTGGATGAAAAGGAAATCTGGTAATTATTCCAGTAGATTTTCTTTTAAGTTAGCTATAAGTTAAAAAAGTATAGAAGCAGGAGGTCAAACGTTTGACCACTATTATTTTGACCAGATTTCTGATATTCAGGTGTTAATCTGGAGTTGCTGACTTTTGAGACAGGACTCGTTGCGACTAATTGATATACCGTTTTATGATGGAATTAGGTAAGACCGGCCTTCAAGTGCCTCCAATGATCGTAGGAACAAGTGCTTTGGGCAATCTATACGAATCAAAACCGTATGGAAAAAAACTTGAATTGGTCCGGGCAGCATTGGATTGTTTCCCTGAAAGGGCAGTGTTTGATTCGGCTGGGAAATATGGGGCTGGTTTGGCTTTGGAGACTTTAGGTCAAGCACTTAACGAGTTGCAGGTATCCCAAGAAAAAATAATTATCAGTAATAAACTAGGTTGGAAACAAGTTCCGCTGCAAGGCAAAAATCCTTCTTTTGAGCAGGAGATTTGGAAAGACTTACATCATGATGCGGTTCAGGATATCAGTTACAATGGGATATTAAACTGCTTCGAAGAGGGAAATACACTTCTAAATGGATATGAATGCCAACTGGTGTCCATACATGATCCTGATGAGTACTTGGATCAGGCAGTTTCCCCAAAAGACTACGAAAAGCGTTTTGCTGACATTTTAGATGGTTATTCAGCGTTGGAGGTACTGAGAAAGACAGGGCGGATAAAAGCTATCGGTGTAGGCTCAAAAGATTGGAGAGTCATTCAGAAGATCTACAAGCATTACCAATTGGATTGGGTGATGATTGCCAATAGCATGACAATTTATCATCATCCTGAGGATCTTTTCAATTTTATGGTTGAATTGGAAAAAGACGGAGTCGGGATCATCAATTCCGCTGTTTTTCATTCAGGATTCTTGGTTGGAGGAGCGTATTTTGACTACCAAAAGATGAAGAAGAGTGATTCCCAATATTCATTAAGGCATCAATGGAGGGATAAATTTTTCCAGCTTTGCATCGCACAAGAAGTAGATCCTGCACATGCCTGTATTCAGTTTGCCTTACAGCTACCAGGTGTCAATTGCCTCGCCCTAAACTCCACTTCAGTCCGCAGGACACAAGCGAACGCAGCCTTTTGTACCAAGGGTCTTCCTGATGAATTTTGGAATAGATTGAAAGAAGAAAAGATGATCGCTGAACATTTATTGAAATTTAATACCACTACATGAAAATACTAACCTGTATATCACCGGGAGAATTTAGCTATCAAGAAAGTAACAGACCACTGGTTTCTGAAGGAAGAGCCATCATCAAAATCAGGAGAATAGGAATCTGTGGAACGGACCTTCATGCATTCGAGGGAACACAGCCTTATTTTTCTTACCCCAGAATATTGGGGCACGAGCTGGCGGGAGAGGTAGTGGAAATTGGAGATGAGGAGGGATTTGTGGTGGGCGATTTGGTAACCGTGATCCCTTACTTCAACTGTGGCAGCTGTGTGTCCTGTAGAAACGAAAAACCAAATTGTTGTCAAAAAATCAGTGTTTTAGGAGTACATGAGGACGGGGGAATGCAGGAATATGTTTCCTTGCCCATTTCTTCTTTGATCAAAAAAGAAGATCTGACCCTTGAGCAGCTGGCTATGGCTGAGCCTTTTGCAATCGGAGCCCATGGAGTAAGAAGGGCAGGTGTGAAGCCCGGTCAGCGGGTACTGGTCATCGGTGCCGGCCCGATTGGATTGGGTGTGATGGAATTTGCCCGCATCGCCGGAGCTACCGTGATCGCAATGGACATCAATGAAAACAGACTTGGGTTTTGCAGGGAGGTATTGAATATTCCACATGTCGTGAAGGCAGATTTGGAAGCTCATCAGCTAATACGGGAGCTCACCAATGGTGATTTTTGCGATTCTGTGATTGACGCTACCGGAAATTTGGCAGCCATTAATCAAGGATTTAAATACATGGCGCATGGAGGAAATTATGTGTTGGTAGGATTGCAAAAAGGCGAAATTACTTTTTCTCACCCTGAATTTCATAAGCGGGAAGCTACCTTGATGAGTAGCAGAAATGCAACCAGAGCAGATTTTTCCCAGGTCTTGGATGCCATGTCATCCGGTAAATTAGTTGTGGATAATTACATCACCCACCAGGTTCCGTTTGATCAGGTAAAGGAAAACTTCCAATCTTGGCTAAATCCTGATACAGGAGTAATCAAGGCAATGGTGGAAATGTGAATAGCTCGTCTTTACCCAATATACATCACTTAAAAATTTAAACAACAGTAAAATGCTTTCCCCTTATTCTTCTTTTCGAAGTTTTTTTCTCTTTCTATTTTTATCTTTTTCGGTTCAGGTGACCGCTCAGGAGAGTTCACTGCTTTCGCTCTGGTACAATCAACCCGCCGGTGAAGTGTGGACGGATGCTTTGCCCATTGGCAATGGAAGACTTGGAGCCATGATTTATGGCAATGTGGCAAATGAGCTGATACAACTGAACGAACATACGGTCTGGTCTGGAGGTCCCAATCGAAATGACAATCCGGATGCGCTGGCAGCTTTACCTGAAATACGGAGGCTGATTTTTGAAGGAAAGCAAAAGGAAGCGGAGCTGCTCGCTGCCAAAACAATTCAGAGCAAGAAATCTCACGGTCAGAAGTTTCAGCCAGTTGGTGATCTACAGCTATCATTTGAAGGACATGATGATTTTTCAGGGTATCGAAGAAGCCTTGATATCGAACGGGCAATTTCTAAAGTAAGTTATAAGGTAGATGGGGTGACCTACACACGCGAAGCTATAGCATCTTTCGCTGATCAGGTTATTGCAATCCGGTTGACAGCAAGTGAGCCGGGGAAAATTTCTTTTACAGCAGCTATGTCGAGCCCTCAACCAAATTCTGAAATTGGAAAGAATTCAGCTCATGAACTTACAATCAGCGGTACTACCACAGATCATGAAGGTGTGCAAGGTCAGGTAAAATTCAAAAGTCTCACCAAAATCAAAAATCTGGGAGGTACAATTTCTTATTCAGATACTTCTCTGACCGTCAAAGATGCTGATGAGGCCACTATTTATATTTCTATCGCTACCAATTTTAATAACTATCAGGATCTGACTGCGAATGAAAATGCCCGGGCAAGCAGTTTTATGGCAAAAGGTTCCTCGAAATCCTTTAAGGATTTGCTGCAAACCAATTTGGTAGAATATCAGAACTATTTCAACCGGGTGAGTTTGGACGTGGGTGTTACAGAAGCCGCCAAGCTTCCTACAGATGAGCGTCTAAAGAATTTCAGGACAGCAAATGATCCGCAGTTGGTGACGCTGTACTATCAATATGGCAGATACCTGTTGATTTCATCCTCTCAACCCGGAGGGCAGCCGGCAAATTTGCAGGGCATTTGGAACAAGGAAATGGATCCCCCTTGGGACAGCAAATACACCATCAATATCAACGCGCAGATGAACTATTGGCCAGCGGAGAAAACTAATCTGGCAGAGCTTCATGAACCATTTCTGAAGCTGGTCAGTGAAATGGCAGAGGCAGGAGAGGAGACTGCCCGCGTAATGTATGGGGCCAGGGGATGGATGGCACATCACAATACTGATATTTGGAGGATCACGGGTCCGGTGGATGCTATTTTCTGGGGAATTTGGAGCGGTGGTGGAGCTTGGACCAGTCAGCATTTGTGGGAGCACTTCCAATACAGTGGAGATAGGGGTTATTTGAAATCTATTTATCCCATCCTCAAAGGTGCGGCTTTATTCTATGTGGATTTTCTGGTGGAGCATCCGGACAAGAAGTGGCTGGTAGTGAATCCCGGTACTTCTCCGGAGAATGCTCCCCAGGCGCATGAAGGATCTTCATTGGATGCGGGAACCACCATGGATAATCAATTGGTTTTCGATGCATTCAGTTCGGTTATTCAAGCTTCCGAACTATTGGATATGGATCATTCATTTGCAGATTCACTGCGGGCCATGCGAGACCGGTTGCCGCCCATGCAAATTGGCAAGCATGGCCAGCTTCAGGAATGGCTGGATGATATTGATGATCCCAATGATCATCACCGTCATATCTCACATTTATATGGTTTGTTTCCTTCCAATCAAATTTCACCGCTCCGTACTCCTGAACTCTACTCTGCTGCCAAAAACACACTCCTTCAGCGCGGGGATGTGTCTACAGGGTGGAGCATGGGCTGGAAGGTAAACTGGTGGGCAAGAATGCTTGATGGGAATCATGCCTATAAACTTATTCAGAATCAACTGTCTCCAGTCGGTACTAATCAAGGAGGTGGAGGTTCCTACACAAATTTGTTTGATGCACATCCCCCATTCCAGATAGACGGGAATTTTGGCTGCACCTCGGGGATTACTGAAATGCTTGTGCAAAGTGCTAATGGAGAAATCCATCTTTTACCGGCATTGCCGGATGTTTGGCAAGAAGGAAGCATTACTGGCATCCGTGCCAAAGGTGGGTTTGAAGTAGTGGAACTGAAGTGGAAGGAAGGAAAAATTGAAAAGGCAATTATTAAATCTACCATCGGGGGAAATCTTCGGTTACGTGTGCCAAACGCACTGGCCTTACAAAATGGAAAAGCACTTCTGGAAGCTTCGGGAGATAATCCAAATCCATTCTATCAAGTACCTATCACAGCCAAGCCAATAATTTCTCCAGCTGCTAAAATAGAACTTCCAAATCTTGGTGAAACTACAACTTTTGACCTCATAACAGAGTCAGGGGGCCTATACGAATTTATAGCAGATTAGCCTTTAGCGATAGAATTGACCCAGATTACAGTACCCATTGAATAATCTATAAACCTATGAAACGCTCAAAAACCTATTATTCCTTTTTTCTTTACTAAATCCTAAAAACTTATGAACCTGATTAAAAAAGCCTTTTTCGCAGCTTTCCTGTTTTCCTCTGCTTCACATGTTTTGGCGCAGGATGGAACCATCTATCCGCTAGATGCTCCTGCAGAACCAAACGCCATTCCTCTTGGGACTGGTGGAGTTGATAACCAACCCGCTCCAGAAACTTGGTTCCTCCAGTGGGGGGATCCGATGGCAAGGAACATTTCGTCAGCAACATTGACACCCTTCTTACCTGAGCCCGGCAAAGCAAACGGTACTGCTGTGATCGTGGCTCCAGGGGGTGGATTCAGATGGCTGTCATTGAAGAACGAAGGATGGGAAGTAGCCCAAGCACTCGCAGATCAGGGGATTGCTGCCTTTGTGCTCAAGTACCGGCTTCGTCCGACTCCGGAATCTCTGGATGGATTTAAAGAATCGATGAACCAAACCTTTGCCTCTGCGGCGAATGGCCCTAATACCCCAGAAAGTAAAACTCCACCAAGTCCTCCTCGCTGGGACCTTTCCGATCAACTTGAAGATGCGGAAGCTGCTTATGCTATGATTCTTGAAAACGCGGAAGAATGGGGAGTCGACCCCAAGCGGTTGGGTATGATTGGTTTTTCTGCCGGAGCAGGCCTCACTATGCATTGTACACTTAATTCAACCGCTATGAAACTGGCTTTTATTGGGCCAATCTATGGAGGTATGGGGCCAGTGGAAGTGCCCAAAGATGCTCCACCAATGTTTAATGTTATTGCGACCGATGATTTCCTCTTCAAGGGACAATTTGGAGTAGTTGATTCGTGGTACCGGGCAGGGATACCTGTAGAGTTTCACCTTTACCAGAACGGTGGCCATGGATTTGGACTTGGTAATCCAGACCGAACAAGCAATCGCTGGTTCGACTCATTTATGTACTGGCTGGACGTCAACAACTTTCTTGCAGGTAGTTGAACGGGGGAACAGTACGATCATTCAGTAGGTTTAGGATTTCTGAATAAAGTCTTAGATCAAAGTATGGAAGTGGCTTCTATAAGGAAAGGCGGTGGATCTTTAAGGTATTTCAGGTTAAAATGAGCCTCTTCAGACATTAAAAAAAAAATGTAATTAATATGATTACATTTTTAGTCAACAAAATAACATCTTAGAAGTTTTACATGATAAGTAATTCTTGCGCTTGAAAAATTAAAAACCAAGTTCAAGGTTTCAAACTACAATAACTTGTGTGTTAAACGAATAAATATTACTATTCTATTTAATAATTGAATTTAAACATTAAAAATATTTTAAAATTTAATTTTTACATTAGTGTAATAAGTAAGTCATCGATGAAATTATTTATTTGGGGATGTCGAAAACCAATTTTTTAGAGTAGACAACAAACAACAAAACCTTTTACAATCATGGATCTTATCACAAAGTTATTGGAAGTTGTTCTTGGACTATTGGCAAGCCTTCTAGGAGGACTTTAATTTTAAAGCCAAAACCAATCAACCGTTCCTATTAAATTCCAATAGTAATATTGTTTTTAATGAGGGATACAAAGGCTACTTCCTTACCGGGAGTAGCCTTTCGTTTTGATTAATAGCTGGTATGGATCGGGTCAGTTATATTTTTTTTACCAGAATTTTGTCGATTCGGGGACCATCTTTGTCCATCACCTCTAATCTATAACCCTCAAAATCTACATAATTCCCTTCTTCGGGGATAGATTGCGATTTGTTGAGGATTATGCCTGCTACGGTGGTGAAACTTTTGTTTCTAAAATCTACTCCTGTGTCAAATAATTTTTCGAAATCTTGTACAGGGAGCTGGCCATCAATAAGCCAGGAGCCATCTTCTCTTTGGATCACCTGAAATTCATTTTGCTCAGGTTCTGACGTGTCTCCAACGAGCGCGTCTACTATATCATCCAGTGTAATTATACCTACAGTTACGCCATATTCGTCTACCACAATCCCATAGTGTAGTTGCTTGATCTTAAATAATTCCAAGGCTTGATAGGCATACATGGTTTCATTTAAAAATAAGGGTTCGTGTGCGATTATTCTTAAATCAAATTTATCGACGAGCTTTTCATCAAACAGATCCTTTACTAAAACCAATCCGACAATATTGTCTAAATCAGCATTTATGCAAAGCGGATAAGCAGCGTGTTTTTCTGAACGGATTTTTTGCCGTACTGTCAGTTCATCATCTGTAATATTAAAGAATACTAATTCACTTCGGTGGGTAAAAAGAGAGTTTATTCTTCGGTCACCGAGTTCAAATACCCGCTCAACTATATTTTGCTCAATGTTCATAATTTCTCCCCCTTCAACACTTTCCCGAAGAATAGCTCTTATTTCTTCTTCCGTCACCGTGTTTTCCGATTTGTTCTTTATCCTAAATAGTCTTAAAATCAAGTCATTGGAAGATGTAAGCAACCATACAAATGGGCTTGTAATTTTGGACAACAGGATCATTGGCCTTGATACGAACGCGGCTATGGATTCAGGAAAAGCCATTCCCAACCTTTTAGGAACAAGTTCCCCGAATACAATTGAGAGGTAGGTGACCAGTATTACGATGCCCACTACTGCTAATCCTTCTGCATATGGTGCAAGAAAATCGATTTTGGATAGCCACAACTCTAAATCATCAGTGAGATTTTCTCCGCTGTAAACCCCCAATAGAATGCCGATCAACGTGATGCCGATCTGTACAGTGGATAAAAATTTGCCCGGATTAATTGATAATTCAAGTGCTGCTTTTGCTCCTGGAATACCACGCTTTTTTTGGTTTTCCAACTTAAACTTCCTGGAAGATACAAGTGCCAGTTCCGACATGGCAAATACTCCATTCAAAAGGATTAGAAGAAGAATAATGATGATTTCCAAGTGTGTATAAATTTGATTCGACTATAAATCTAGCGAAATGCGTACCCTTTAGAAGAGTTTTTTCTTCGAATCATTAAAAAATGTCAGCCTATATTGACCGTCTTTAGAAGATGTAACTTATTTCTAAACAGGTAGTTGATCCGAATGCCTTAATTTGTTTATAACATAACCGTTCAACTCATTCCCAGTCTTTCATAAGTTTCGTTTAAGGCATCATAATCATCGGTGATTACCAATAACCTATCATTTTCCAATAATGGAGTTTTACCATTAGGAACGAAGTATTTGTCGTCCCGTTTTACCATTACTACAATAGTCTTTTCTGGAAGACGTAGATCCATAAGATTACTCCCGTTTTTTAATGCCTGTTCAGTGACCTTTAATTCGGAGGTGATGGATTTAATTTCATCCGAAAATTCTACATCAAAGTTCTTAAGACCTTTCATATTTCCGGGCTTTTCGGCAAGACCTAAAATCTTCGCCATCTGTGAAAGGGTTGTTCCTTGGATAACCAATGATACCAAGGTACAGAAGAACACTATATTGAACATAAGCCTGGCATTTGGCAGATCGGCAGCAAGGAGCATGATGGCAAAAATAATGGGAACTGCCCCCCGCAAGCCAACCCATGAAATAAAGGTTTTATCTTTAATCGGCATTTTCCGAAAAGGGAGTAAGCATATAAAAACGCTTAGAGGCCGAGTAAGAAGAATCATCACCAGACTTATTAGCAAAGCAGGAAATATAATTGGAATTAGCTCATTGGGGTTAATTAGTAAGCCAAGGGTAAGGAACATCAGCAGCTGGCTCATCCAAGCCATGCCATCGAAGAAATTAATTGCAGACCTTTTATGGACAAACTGCGAATTACCTATTACCAATCCACCCACATAAACAGCCAAATAGCCATTTCCTCTGATAAAATAGGTGAAGGAAAATATAAAAATGCAGAAGGTAAATACCAGAATTGGATAGAGTGATTTGTTATCAATTCCCATTCTGTTTATGGTGAAAACAGCAAGTTTCCCCAATAAGTACCCTGCAACAGCCCCAATGCCTAGCTGGAGCACTAGATTTCCCGCGGCTGCCCAGTAGTCTGGCTCAGATTCCATTCCCACTATACCAATCAAAGTAATTGTAAGAACATATGCCATGGGATCGTTACTGCCACTTTCCAGTTCTAGCATAGGGCGTAAATTGTTCTTCAAAAGCAATCCTTTAGATCTCAATATTGAAAACACAGAAGCCGAATCTGTTGAGGACATCGTGGATGCCAATAACAATGAGGACATAAAGCCGATACCTGCCGACTCCATTGTTTGACCAAGAATAAACCAGATCGCAAGCCCGGTAAGCACTGAGGTGAAAAGAACGCCAAAAGTAGCCAGGACAACCCCTTGTTTTAGTATGGGCTTGATTTCGACTAGCTTGGTGTCCATTCCCCCAGAAAAGAGAATGATACACAGAGCCACTGTACCAATGGTCTGGGCCAACTCAATATTCTCGAATTGTATACCAAGACCATCACTGCCAAAGGCCATTCCTACACCCAAAAATAAAAGTAGGGCAGGTACACCATATTTATATCCTGCCTTTCCTGCTAGAATACTTAAAAAGAAAAGTACTGATACGACGAATAAAACTAACTCAACTGATATGCTCATATAATTATAAAATAGAACTACGCATTTAATCTACCGAAAAATCTTCGGTATTTTTATTCGGGATAAGTATAGATGCCACGACTCCTCCTGCAAGGGACAGTGCAATGACAGTCAAAGATAGCCATTCCGGAATTTCCACATGATGGGAAAGTATTAATTTGAACCCTACGTAAGCCAAAATTATAACTAAACTGTAATTAATAAAACGGAATTTGCTGAGCATTCGCGATATAAGGAAGTACATAGATCTCAATCCAAGTATGGCAAGAATATTAGAACTGAAAACAATAAATGGATCTGCCGTGATTGCGAGGATTGCAGGTATGCTGTCCAGTGCAAAGAGGATATCAGTCAATTCAATAATAATAAGTGCCATGAAAAGTGGTGTGGCGATACGGATCCCCCTCTTTCGTATAAAGAATTTTTCTCCGTCCATAAAGGCAGTAAATGGGAGCACTTTTCGAAGCTTTTTGAATACAAAAGATTCTTTGGGATTAAATTCGGAATCATCCGACTTAAACATCTTAAATGCAGTGAAGATAAGAAACGCCCCAAAAACATAAATAATCCAGTCAAATTGGTTGATAAGCGCCACCCCAAAAAAGATCATCAGCGCTCGGAATAAAATAGCCCCGAGAATGCCCCAAAATAGAACCCTATGCTGATAAATGTCAGGAATATTAAATGCCCGGAAAATTACAGCAATTACAAAAACGTTGTCTATGCTCAACGACAACTCGATCAGATATCCGGTAATGTATTTTAATACAGCTTTATCGGGTTGTAACGCTGTAGGATTGGCAATAAGGCCTTCCGAAAACAACCACCAGATGACTCCAGAAAATGCTAGGGCAAGGGAAACCCAGACGCTGGTCCAAATTGCTGCCTCCTTCGCTTTAATTACATGTGCCTTTTTGTTGAATACGCCAAGATCCAGGGAAAGAAAGAGTAAAATGCAGCCAGTGAAAATAATCCATACGTTCATAAGTTCTTCAGTTGAAATAGGGTTGTGATTTTTTAAAGTTAGTGAGATGATTTTTTCCCTTAAAATAAAATTATTAAGCAGAAAAGGGTAAAATGCGCACAGTGTTGAAAAAACGGCTTATAAAGGAGTCAGGCATTTTGTTTATATTTTAATTTTAGTACTTGTCTGATTAATGGAATAGCTGTAATAATAATCAAGGTTAATATTATCCATTCAAGGTAATGAATCAGATCTGGAAAGATAACTTTTAAAAAGTACCCTCCCAGAACCAATGTTGACGTCCAGATGAGCGCACCTATTAGATTGTAGATCATAAATACTTTAAAGTCTGACTTGATTAGCCCTAGACAAAGCGGTAGGAAAGTGCGAATGACCGGAACAAATCTACCGATAATGATTGCACTGTGCTTTCTCTTTTCAAAATAGGACGCCGCCATATTTAGGTAGCTTGCTTTAAAAAATAGTGAATCAGGCCGTGAAAGCAGCCATTTCCCCATCTTTAATCCCACAATGTAAGATAAGGCGTAACCTAAAATTGCAGCGATTGCTATATAGCTTACCAGCGTAAAAATGGGCACATCCAGGACAGGTAATCCACAAAGCATTCCTGCTAAAAACAAAAGTGAATCTCCGGGTAGAAAGAAACCGAAGAATACCCCATTTTCTGTAAATACGATAGCAAGTAGAAGAATAAGTCCACCCTGATTAATTATTGTTTCTGGGCTCATAATCTCTAAAATAGATACTAGGAATTCATACATGGAGTTTTTGGTCTTTCACTTTGAAAATGATTGGATTGGTTATCTATTGTTCTGAAAATAGAATCAGTAACAGATTTCATGGTAATTAATCAATGGTTTAAGCGTCGACAGCCTAATTAATTCCGTATCACTTGCGGGATTTCAGTAGCTATTTCTTGAGCAATTGACTCGGGATCATGAATATCTTCTTCCTGTTTACCAAATTCCCCTTCCCATTTGGCTATAACACAAGTTGCCAGGCAGTTGCCAATGACATTGATTGACGTTCTGGCCATATCCATTAATTCATCGATTGCCAAAATCAGAAATATCGGAGCCATCGGCAGATTGAAACTCGCGGCGGTACCCATTAGGATAATTAATGATGCTCTGGGAATTCCAGCCACTCCCTTACTGGTAAGCATCAGTGTAAGCACCATGAGCAATTGATCTTCTATGGCCATTTTGATCCCTGCAGCCTGGGCTACAAAGATGGAAGCTAAGGCAAGGTAGAGAGTTGTACCGTCTAAGTTGAAGCTGTAGCCAGTAGGCATGACAAATGCTACTATTTTGCGCGGAACCCCAAATTTTTCCATAGCCTGCATTGCCTTTGGCAGCGCTGCCTCGGAACTGGTAGTGGCGAAGGCAATAGAAACCGGTTCAGAGATTGCCTTTATAAATTCTATAACCGGAATTTTAAGTAGTAGTGCAATCGGTAGTAACACAAGAATGAGAAATGCCAACAGAGCCACATATAAAGTCGCCAACAAATGAAATAGATTTACCAATACGCCGAGCCCCATTTCACCAACAGTGTAGGCGATTGCAGCTCCAACACCGAATGGAGCAAAGTACATGATCACCCGGGTAAAGTTGAACATGACTTCTGAAAGGCTCTCGGTGAATGAGAGCATAAATCGCTTCTCTTTTCCGTCTTTCACCAAGGCTAATCCTATCCCAAACAGTATGCTGAAGATGACAATTTGGAGAATTTCCCCTTCAAATACTGATTTGGCAATGTTCTCTGGAAAAATATGCAGTATAACTTCTTGCCAACTTCGGGCGGTGCCTTGAATCGGGACTTCCCCAACTGGCAGCTCAATGCCGACACCGGCCTGGGAAATATTGATTGCCAATAATCCTATCAATAGAGCCAAAGTAGTTACCACTTCAAAATACACGAGTGATTTCCAACCCATTCGGCCAACTTGCTTTAAGTTTGAATGTCCGGCAATTCCCACGACGAGAGTACCGAATAATAGCGGTGCAATCACTGTTTTGATCAATTTCAGAAATACTTGGCTGACTACTTTAAGGTTCATTGCCAACTCAGGAAAATCCGAACCGAGTGCTGTGCCGATAAGCATACTTCCAAATATCCAGGTGGTGAGGGAACCTTTTTTTAGACAATAACCGACCACCGCTACCAGTCCCAGCCATCTACTTGTCATGAGAAGCGAATTGGGCAAAATTTCTGGCCAAAGCAAGTGAATTACCATAAGAATAGCTGCTTGAGTGCCCAATGCTACTAAGAGATAAATGCTGAGTTTTGATTTTAGAACTTTCATAAGTTGGGTGATGAAATACAGCGTTGGATAGAAGTGAATACGTTTGCTGCTTGGAGTTAAGTATGATTCGTAAGATTAATCCAAAGTGACTGACAGTTGATCAGCTTTTAGTTCTTCAATTGAACAGACTATTAGGAAGCAAATATTTTCTCTAAATACATTGAGGTAGATAAGGACTGATGCAAGAACTAGGTGACATTGCTTGTGTTGCGACACAATTCAAATGAGGAATACTTGTAAGTTCTTCGGCAAGTGGGATTTTTCAGGTAGTACTGAAGCAGGAATCGAGATCGCCTAATTACTAGGCACTTCCGGGTATTTCTTTGGGTGGAAAAGAGAAGTTCCAGACATGCCCTGAAATAAAGATTATTTTTTCCTTCAGAAAACCTAGGCTACTTCTGCGGGCTAAGTAAAATAATGGTGCGGAAATACAATTAAAAAAGCAGGGAAATTTGTGTCAATAGTCAAGGTGACATTTTGATAATTTCGCTCTTTTGCTTGAGAGATTGCGGATAGACATGAAATACTTGCGAGCGGGGATTGAACTCCAAAAAAGTAATTTACCAATCGGACTACAGGTTGTCCCGGAAGGATGTTGGTGGTGAGTGCATCACCAACTTCTAAAACCGAACTTTGTTGAATGGAGAGATCTGAATAATTAGAAAATTCGTCAGAAGATTGAACGGGGCAAGCTAACCCATCAGGCAAATTACCTGATCCGACAATCATCAGACCAACTAGATTAAGAAATACAAATAGAATTCCCAGAATCCTCATAAGAAAGTATTTGGGCTAAAGCTAGTTGAAAAAATTGAATTCATGTATTTGCAACTTAATTTTATTTGATGTCCAATAGAAGCACCTTCCAGTATGCCTAATGATTGTTTTGATCATGTCCTTTCATGAATGGATCAATGATTTAGCGTATGAATACCTACACTGTAGCACGTGAACTATATGGTGTTAACTGTGCTTTCTACTGATGGTGGGCTTCAAAGGAAGGGGCAGAAAGTAATAAAAGAACCGTCTTTTGAGTCTGGTCGAAGTCATAATTTTGTCATTCGTAAAACTCAACGGGAAAATCCTATTTCCCAAATGCCCGTTAATCGGTACAGACTTTTAGCTACATTAAAACATGGAAGATAAATTGGAAGAAATACGCCAGCAGCTCCTAGTGCTGGAATCGGAAATGCAACGAGTTCCCAAGGACTATGAAAGAATTCTGGCACAGATTCCCAAGGAAAGGACTGTTTCGGCTCAAAATTTATTAAAGTATCTCATTTTGAGAAAGACTGATATCCAACCCCTACAGGAAGATCTTCATATGGTGGGACTATCATCCTTGGCAAGTTGTGAGAGTCATACACATTTCCAAATTCAATCTACTTTGGAGCGACTGGGGCATGAATTTGACGAAAAAGATAAAAGTACATCAGCGTTTGGTGCTGAATGTATCAGGCAATCAAGTGAGATTTTATTTGGAAAGACACAGCTGGAATGGCCATCGGCAATCATGGTTACAATGGATAGTTCTTTTTTGGAGAAAAAGAATACAATCCGGGACCTTCTTAGAAATGGCATGGGAGTCGCCCGGATTAATTGCGCTCATGATGATGAAAAGGTGTGGAAGAAATTGATCCGCAAGATCCGCCGGGAAAGTAAGAAAGAAGGGATTGCCTGCAAGATCCACATGGACCTCGCTGGTCCCAAACTCCGGGTAGTTCTGCTTCAAAATGGTAAACAGTCGGGTAAGGTAAATATTCAACGTGGAGATATTATTTGGTTAGCAGAATCAGCTGAAGAGTTCACTGAAAATGAGATCGTAATCAATCCTGGGGAACCAGGAGTTATACAGACATTAAATCACGGAGAGCGGGTTTATATTGATGATGGGTTGATCCTGGCAAGAGTTGTAGACAGAAAAAAGAAAGGGGTGCGTCTGAAAATTGAGCGGGATTCTTCTAAAAAATCGAAAATCAAGGCGGAAAAGGGTATTAACTTCCCAGATTCTGATTTAGCTATTTCGTCATTAACTGATTATGATATTTCCTGTCTTCCATTTGTGATGAGCCATTCGGACACAGTTGGATTTTCCTTTGTACGCAAAGCTACTGACTTGGTGAAATTGAGGGAGGAGCTCAGTAAATTCTCCGGTGAAATTCCTCCTGTAATCCTAAAGATTGAAACCCAAGAAGCAGTAGAAAACTTGCCTCATTTATTGTTGGAAGGGATGAAAAGCCCACATTTTGGAGTGATGATCGCCAGGGGTGACTTGGCAGTGGAGATTGGATTTGAACGATTGGTGGAGATTCAAGAGGAGATTTCATGGCTATGTGAAGCTGCCCATGCGCCGGTAATCTGGGCTACGCAAGTTTTGGAAAGTCTTCATAAATCAGGAATAGCTACACGGGCGGAAATCACCGATGCCGGTCGGGCTGCCATGGCGGAGTGTATCATGATCAACAAAGGCGACCATACCTTACAGGTACTTCAGACACTCCGCGATATTGCGGAAAGAAGCCGGGGGCATAAGATGAAAAATCGTCTGGTCTTCCGCGTGCTCAATATAGCGGAACAGTTTTTTCAAGAAGTGGATAATTGATTCGACAATTGATACCATTTCACCTAAAGTATATTTGGCGACAACTGTGAACAGGCCGCTGAATGTTGGATTTGTTAAAGCAGGATGCCAGAAGTGAGTTTATAGGTGTAGTTCGCAGGTGAGTTTGTAACTACACCTTCCTATCCAATTTGAAATTGAGACGGATATTAGCATGAAGTCATAAACTTCACCTACACATTGTTATAGTAAGTTTAGGTCTTTAGCCTGTTGTTACAGAGAAGCCTTGCGATCAGCTGTCAGTCAGTTGATTAGTCGTAGATACTTATCTTATCCTACAATGGATTTTCTTCCTAAAACCTATTTTGAAAAGCTAGAAATAATACTAAAATTAGGATATTGTTAGCTACTCAAACTATTAGGAATCATGAACGGGGAAAAGAAAAAAAACGTAATTGTTGCCTACTCGGGTGACTTTATGAACATGACTATTTTAGATTACGATTCTCCTTTTCCAGCCTTGCGGATAGAGGGGGTGTTCAGTAAGAAAAAGCATTTTGAAAGATTTGCAGAAGAGTTTCACCTAGCCCATGAGCATACTATTTTGTACAAGATGAAGTTGCCCCTTAATCCTGAGTATGGTGAAAAGGAAGAAGGAATGAAACCTTATTTCGTGAAGACCAACACGGATTTTGAAGTGATTAAGGTGAAGAAAATCAAGAATCTTGCGGAGAATGATCCGAGGTTTTCTGGAGATATGGTGCAGGCTATTGAGACAGGATCAGAGGAATATACCGTCACGTGCTGGGCAAGAGATAAATTTGATGCATGTAAAAGGGCGATTGCAGAACTCAGAGAGTCTACCACAGAATTTGATTTTGATCATGAAGAGGATGAAAGTGATGTGGTGGCCAAAGTAATCATCCACTTCCCGACAGACCCTACTGTGTCATGCGAGTGCCCACTTATGTTTGAAATGCCTGAAGTAGGAGAAATCCTCAATATTCCTTTTGAAAAAATAATCTCTGAATCTGAAGAGTGGGACCTTGTGCAGCGTACCCTTGTCAACGGGGTCATGGTGGTGGACCGTATTGAAGGTGATCAAATCTATCTCCGTAAAGGAAACCCACTCCAGGATTTCTAAAATAAAAGAACTGATTGGTTGTTGGATTTACAGGAGCTAAAATGGGAATGGGTGCCTGCCAAACTTATTTTTGGCTACATTTTCCATAGATTTGGATACGTCTGTAAAGTGGGTTTGTTGGAGCTTTGTAGAAAATAAAACTTCAATACTATGACAAACTGTAAAATTGCATTGATTACCGGTGGTAGCCGGGGTCTGGGAAAAGATATGGCATTCGCGCTCGCCCAAAAGGGGATAGATGTGATAATTACCTATCATACAAATAAAACTGCTGCTGATAAGGTAGTAGTGGAAATAGAGAAGTTGGGCAGAACTGCCCGGGCATTTCAGTTGGACACCAGTACTATCCACACATTTGATAGCTTCTTTGTCCAGCTTGGAGCCTACCTTAAGGAAGAGAAAGGCGTTGAAACTTTGGATTTTTTAATCAACAACGCCGGGACAGGAATTTACACTCCTTTCTTGGAAACCACAGAAGAGCAGTTTGATGAAATGGCCAATATCCACTTAAAAGGAGTTTACTTTCTTACTCAGAAAGCGGTGCCTCTTTTGAGTGATGGTGGTAGGATCGTCAATATATCCTCCGGCTTGGCTAGGTTCAGTTTTCCCAATTCATCTGCATATGCAGCCATGAAAGGTGGAGTGGAAGTATTCACCCGCTATTTGGCCAAGGAACTCGGGCATAGGGGCATCACTGCAAACGTAGTAGCGCCTGGAGCGATTGCCACTGATTTTGGTGGGGGAGAAAACCGGGACAATGAGAAGAAGAGAGCTGCGGTAGCTGGGCTAACGGCTTTAGGGCGTGTAGGTGAGCCGGAAGATATTGGGGGTGTAGTGGCGTTTTTATGCTCAGAAGATGCCCGTTGGATCAACGGACAACGTATAGAAGTTTCAGGTGGGATATTTTTGTAGTTAATTCATAGCACATGAAGGGAAGGACAATTTATAAGGTCAATTCAATTTCGGAGTTCCATAAAGTGAGGGGCCTGCGTCCACCGCTACATCCTTTGATCAGTCTGGTGGATTATAGCACGATGGTTCATTCTCCCCAGCATGACAAAATCTGTTGGTTACAGGCCTATTATTCTATTTCACTCAAAAAAGGTGTTCCGGGTAAATATCGGTATGGGCAGTCGGCTTACGATTTTGATGAAGGGTTGATGTCGTTCTTTGCCCCCAATCAGATTCTGAACATTGAGTATGTGGAAAATCTACCACATGTAAAACCATCAGGATGGATCTTGCTGATCCATCCTGATTTCTTTTGGGGTACTGACTTGGCAAAGAAAATAAAACAGTATGCCTTTTTTGATTATTCCCTTACGGAAGCACTGTTTTTATCTGAAAAAGAAGAACTGATCATTTCCAATATATTGGACAATATTCATGACGAGTATCAGGCGAATATTGATCAGTTCAGTCAAGGTATTATTGTTTCTCAAATTGAGCTGTTGCTCAACTATTCCGAGCGATTTTATAAGCGGCAGTTTATTACCAGAAAAATAGAAAACCATGCGCTGTTAAGTCGTCTGGAGGAGGTGATGAATAAATTTTTCAACCCGAAAAACCCCAATCTTGTAGGACTTCCCACAGTACAGTACGTTGCTGAGCAGTTAAATGTCTCCCCAACTTACCTGAGCAGTTCTTTAAAGTCCCTTACTGGATTAAGCACACAGCAGCATATTCATGAAAAGTTGATTGAAAAGGCGAAGGAGCAGCTTTCCACGACGGAATTGTCAGTCAGTGAAATTGCCTACGGGCTTGGGTTTGAACATCCGCAATCTTTTAGCAAGTTGTTCAAGAACAAAACTAGCCTTTCCCCTGTTGATTTTCGGCAGTTATTTAATTAGGAGTATTTTTGATAAAGCACAGACATTTTACAACTTCAGCATTCAATTATAACTTAGAACAATGACAGAATTTTGGGAAGCAAGCTTTATTGAAAAGCAAGAAATGTGGGGTTTTGAGCCTGCAAAATCTGCATTATTGGCAGCGAACTTTTTTATAGAAAAGGGAGTAACTAACGTCCTCATTCCAGGTATTGGCTATGGTCGGAATGCTCAGGTATTCCGGGAAAATGGAATGGCAGTGACAGGAATTGAAATCTCCAAAACGGCAATTGATTTGGCCCATAAGCATTATGGACAGGATATGACTATATATCACGGTTCTGTTACCGATATGCCTTTTGATGACAAGAAATATGACGGTATATTTTGTTATGCGCTCATTCACCTACTGGACGGGGACGAGCGGGCAAAACTAATTAAGGATTGTTATAACCAGCTGACTGAAAACGGGCATATGGTTTTTACAGCAATTTCTAAAGAGGCCCCAAACTTCGGTAAAGGTCAATTTATTAGTAAGGACCGGTATGAATTTCATAAAGGGGCAAAAATATTTTTCTATGATAAAGAAACAGTAGAAGCTGAATTTGGCAACGTAGGGCTTTTTGAAATCACTATTGTAAGTGAAAATCTGCCCATGTTTTTAATAAAATGCAGAAAAAAAGAATGAATTCTGAAATATGAAGTGAGAAACCCGCCTGCGGCAGGTCTTAAACTTTCCTATGCAGCTGCGACTGTTCACTCCACTGTGACAGCTTATTTCTAGAGCCAATGATCAGGGGACGGAAATCCTAGAATTTTCAATTTTTCCATCTTATAATTTCTCTTAGGCGTAGTAGGAGAGCCGGAGCTAGGTGTAGTTTGTAACTACACCTTCCTATCAAATTAATTTGAAATTGATACTGATTATACCGTGAAGTAACTAGCTTTACCTAATCCGGAGACAGAAATATTCCAATTTTCAATTTCACAATTAACGAAGTGACTTTCCGATTCTTCCAAGAGCTTTCTCTGGAAGCAAGCGGTTGGTTTTTGGATGACCGGATAGTTTTTGTATGTTACATCGGGTTGCTAGTAGTATGGTAACTGCGACGCCCAATCAGAAGCGGAGTTTACCCCACGGATAGTTCCGCTTTTCCATTTTGTACTAAGGAAACTGGCCTATATATGAGTTTATTATCAGTAAATAAAATCATGATAAGAAACGAATTTTGATAATTATTAGTGAATGAAAGGTTTTATAGAGAGAAGATTACTTAACATCGGTTTTAGTTTTATATATTGCAATATCTGTGGGAATATTTCTAAAATTAGGATCAAATCGGATAATTTTAGAGAGGATTGTATTTGCAAAAAATGTAGATCTAATTCTAGAAAAAGGCACTTGGCTTATGTGTTTTTAGAACAGTTAAAAAGGAAGGGCTGGTCCTTTTCAAGTTTAAATGGTATAAGTAGCAATTTAGATTATAAGATATATAATGTAGAATCTAATGGAGCATTACATAATTATTTAAAGTACTTAAATGATTATGTGTGCAGCGAGTACTTTGGGGATTACGAAACTTATGGCGAAGAGGTCGGTGGTGTGTTGAATGTTGATCTGATGGATATTCCGTTTGAATCCAACACACTTGATTATATACTTTCAACAGAAGTCTTCGAGCATATTCCGGACCCTTATAAAGCTTTTTCGGAAATTCACAGAATACTCAAAATTGGGGGTTCACATATTTTTACAGTGCCTTATTATTCTGATAGAGAGTTTGATGAGGTGAGGTCTGTTTTAAATCAAAAGAATGAAATTGTACATTTAATGGAACCACAATATCATGGAGATCCAATTAGGAGCGATGAGGGTATTTTGGTCTATACAATTTTTGCAAAGGAAATGCATACAAAATTAGAGGCTCTTGGTTTTGAAGTGGAGGTTGATTTTAAAAGAAGCCTAAAGAGTGGGGTATTAGGCGGCAATAATATCGTTTTTATTGCAACTAAATGCAGCCATAGTTAATATTCCTAGGTCAGGATGAAATTTATTATTCTTAGAAATAAACTAAGTTTAGTTATAGTGCTTGATAAAATTTTATAAACGCTATCCCGAAAAATAAAAATGGAAACGAAAATTGTAAATCTAAATGATAAATTCAACTCTTTTACAGATTATTGGAGTCCTAAAATCGACAGCTTATTTTTGACCTAATACGAATAGGAGCTGGAGTATTCCAATTTTCCAATCTTAACTCCGGAGAAAAAAGCTGCCTGGAAGAAAATCCAGGCAGCATGTAGTGAGTATGGGTTGTGTGCTACATTTAGAATTTATAGGTCACACTAAAGCGTGCATTTCTTGGCGCTTCAGTTTGCCAATAGTAAGCTTTGCTATAGCTATAATAAGCTCCACTGTAGAGGTATTCATTGAGGAGGTTGAACACGTTCAAGCCGACCTGAATATTATCTTTTTTCCATGAGATACCCGCATCCAGTTTGAAATAAGTTGGTAATACCTGCGTCGGGTCAAGTCCGTTTCTGCTATTGATTTCCCTTCCTTCCTGTAGTGTAAAGCCTGATGAAAGTCCAAATCCGGCCAGTGGGCCACGTTGAAGTGTATAGGAGAGCCATGCATTTGCAGTATGCCTGGCAAATCCTGGCACTATATCACCTACCTTCAACTCGGTGACCCCTTCAGCTACCTCAGTTACCCGGGAGTCGGTGTAAGCATAGTTGGCGGTCATGTTCAAGCCAGGCAAAGGACTTCCTGAAAGGTCAAATTCAATTCCTTCTGTACGTTTCTGACCAAGTTCTATGCTCAGGTTTTCATTTGGCGGACTGTTGGGATCCGCAGTGAGTTCGTTTTCTTTAATTATACGATAGGCTGCCAGCGTGGTGTTCCATCGTCCGCCTCCCCAGCTTCGCTTGATGCCGAGTTCGAAGTTGTTGCCGGTTACAGGTCTCACGTCTTTTCCACTGGACAATCTACCTGACTGGGGAAGAAATGATTGATCAAACAAGCCATAGACAGAAGTTTCCGAGTTGATTGAGGTACTTATTGCAAACCGTGGTGTGACTCTTTTTGCACTGACAGGAGCTCCGCCATAGCGGGACTGGGAGATATCCGTGTACCGTGCAGCCAGGGTAATGCGAACTTTATTGTCTATAAAGCCAAGCTCATCTTGAAAATAAACCGAGGAATAGCGCTGATCAATTAATCCTCCTATTTTTTGTGCCCGTTCTGCGAGTGGAGTTTCCCGGTCAAAATCGGGATATCCGTTTACCGGAACTCCTAAATTGGGATTGGCCGGGTCAAATTCTGCACCTATGGAGTCCAGCTCGTGGAGGGGGCCCCAGTCCGCTAGATAGGATTTGTTGGATACATCCAGTCCACCGAGAATCCGATGGTTTATTGCTCCGGTTTTCATCTCGCCGTTGATAAAGACCTGTCCCATGGTCATGTCACTGTAGGCATCCCATATCCCAATGTAGCGACGGACGCTACCGTCTTCATTGACGGCGCTTACCCATAAGGAAGTTCCTTCTTGGTCGTATATAAATTTTGCAAGCTGGGCGGTGAGCTTCCAATTTGGAGAAATATCATGCTGTAGATTCACCATAAATGTATGATCGTCCATCTTTGATCCGGGTGAGCCGGCTGGAAGCATGGTAAAGTCCACTGGGAACTTGGCAAAGCGATCTGGTGCAAAAACATAGTAGGATCCCACATTGCTCATATTTGCCCGCTGATAAATATACTCCAATGTCAGTAGGGTGTTTGGACGGACCAGGTAGCTCACCACCGGTGCGATAGTGTAGCGGTCATTATACTCATTTGGGCGATGAGAATTTTTGTTCTGTGCAGCCAAATTCAGGCGATAGAGCAGTTTGCCATCTTTGCTCAGTTTACCCTCCAGGTCCAAGGCAGTCCGGTAGAGGTCAAAGCTTCCCAAAGTGAAGGAAACTTCACCTGCTGTCTGTCCGGTTGGCTTTTTGGTAACGACCTGATAGAGCCCGCTGGGGTCCCCATTCGAGAGCATGAAGCCCGCCGGTCCTTTCACGAACTCTATTTTATCCACAAAACTCATGTCTTCTGTGAGTGGTCCCCAGAATGAGTTGACCACATTGAAGCCATTGCGGAAAGCTTGAACACGTGAGCCTCTGGAGATGATTTTGGTAAACATATCTCCCCAGTGCTCCTCTCTGATTGTTCCGCTGACGTTACGAATAAGGCCATCACTCATGCTGATGACCTGCTGATCATTGAGCATGTCACGGGTGACAACTTGGATGTTTTGAGGAATTTCGATCAGCGGCTCGTTTAGACGCAAGGAAGGGGAAGTGTTTTGTGGGGTATAGCTCTCCCGGATTTCGGACACTAATATTTCCTGAAGGTGGCTTGAGCTCTCGGTGAGAATGAAATTGACTGTTTGGATCTGGCCGCTTGCTACTGTCACTTTTTTTTCCTGGCTTTCCAACCCAACAAATGAGGCTTTTAAAACATAACTGCCCGGATTAATGCCTGTTAATTCAAATTGACCTTTTGAATCTGTAATTATTCCTTTGGAGGTACCCTTTAAAAGAATGCTCACAAATTCTACAGGGTTTCCATCGGATGAACTGACTTGGCCTGAAATTTTCCCATTGGTCTGGGAAAATCCCGCTGTCAGGATCACCAGCAGGAATACCAGTGATAAGTAAATTACTCTCATATTTTTCTTTATTTAGATTAATTATAAACAGTGTAAATATGAGGCATGAAGAATATTATTCCAAAACTATTTGGAATAATTCTAATTTATTTTGTTTTTGAGTATATTTGAGTGTTTTTCTTGGGTTTTATGTGTGTGAAATAAGCCTTTGGCCTTAGCAAAATGATCCACTCTAAGCGAAAAATGGAAATGGATAGGAGGGTGAAGTTACAAACTTCACCCAGAGCGGGGTGAAACAGGTATGAGCTTACCGTTAGGCTGCCGCCTTTGCGTCTCCTTCGTGGCCTTGGTGGTTGATCTACTTCAAAAGCTATTTAACTGCATCATGAGTTTCGATGAAACGTCTGATTTGTCGCGTTATTATTAACTATCAACCAGTTGTTCCGCTGGGACAGGTCCGCCTTTCTATCATATTCAATTTTAAATGGAAATGGATAGGAGGGTGAAGTTACAAACTTCACCCAGAGCGGGGTACTTTTAGTATCCACAAAAACGAATGAATAATTGCAGCGTTCTTTCCAAAGGGATAGGAACTTCAATCTGAGCCAAATCAAATGGATAATGCTACATATGCTGATTGCGAAATTTCTATTTGCTTCTAGGAGTATTCACCCTGAAGTGAGCTTATCATTTAGTGGCCTTTGCGTCTCCCTTTGTGGTCTCGGTGGGTGACCATTCTGACATTTTTAATAAGTCCAGAATGACCACACTTCCCCGTTGAAGGTGCAAAGAAATTTTCTGTCTGGATCATATACAATAAGTCCCGGTACAGGATTGACAATAGTAGTCTCAGGGTTTGCTACAATAGGAAGAACCATTGCTTTATTTTCTGACTCCAGTACCCAAACTCCATCAGCTGTTGAAGTGTGGGAACCTATGACTGTTTTAACTCCAGGCTCCTCGCTATAGGATCCCTGTATCCCGTTTACCATAGCAGAAGATCCACCACTTGTCGCACCACTCAGATCAATCCATGGAGCACTGCTTGCTCCGGAGTATAATTTGACATGCTTGTCTGTGACATCATAAATCAACGTTCCCGGTACCGGGGAAGCAACAGCTGCAGCGCTGTTTACCCATGGCAAAACAATGCCCCCAGGACCATTTTCAAACTCCAGCAGCACAGATTCTGAACTCAGATTTTGGAGTTTAATGCCTGCCTGACCAACTACTGTCATCGGAATAATCAAGATAAGGACCAAGGTGAGGCCAAGAAAACTTGCCTTCTGGTGATGCATTGGATTAACTAAATTAAATTTCATAGGTGAAAGAGTTTATGTTCAAGATGTTTCCGCACGGTTTTAATCATTACATGTTTGAATAGAAAAACATTGCCATCCATCCGTATTGTTTACATAAATTTTGATACAGTTGTCATCTGTATCATATACTGTCATGCCGGGTACAGGAGCAGTAATGGCCGTTTCAGGTGAAGCTATCCGTGTGATGACAAAGCCCTTAGTCTTTGATTCCAACACTAAATGTGCTCCTTTGCGTGGTTCCAGCCATTGTCCGGGGTCCATAGTCGCTCCGGCACGGTTTAGCGTAGTGGTTCCATGGAGCGGGATCATGACAGTCCCATCAGTTAGCGGCACTTCATAGCAAATGCAATCCGCCACTGCCGAATTTACTGCATTTCCATAGGTGTATCCACTTGCATTAGTGTAAGTTGATGTACTTAAATCATTGGATTCTAGTGAATTATAGAAGCCATTTGTTCCATATGCTGCCGGATTGGATGTGCCGGGTCCGGCCACTGCTTCTGGATGGTTGAAGGACATATCTGAGTTGACGACGTTTCCACTGGAATAAACCGCTCCGGTTCCTTGGATATAACTGATCACCCCAGCTTCTGTAGCATCTGGGCATCTATCCCCATCACTGTCCAGGTCTTGACGGTTTGGAACTCCATCGCTATCTGTATCCAGATCGGTACAGGTCCGTTCCACAAAGAAAAACTCGGTTGCCCTGCCTGAGGCTGTAACACCAGAAACACCAAAGTAACGGTAAAACTTAAATGGGATTTTGTTGTTTGCAAATTGCGCAACATTTGAGTTACTTCCTTTAGTGGTCTGGCCAGCTTGGGTCCTACTATAGGTGAGGGTACCGGTAAGGTCCGACCAAGTAGTGCCGTTATTACTGCCCTGTACCTTGTAAGTGCTGGTAGTAGCAAATAAGGTTTCTCCAGAAGCATGGGAGACTTCCCATGTGACAAGCGTTTTAGGCACGGGAAATTCAACTCTGAACCATTCGGAGTTATTTAATGTCCCGGTAGGACTTTGTATTACATAATCAGTACCATCCACCCCGTTCACTAAACTGGCGAGTGTTTTTGTTGCGGTAAAGGTATAATTGATAGTACTTGGTTTGCTGACGATAATCCCGGTTTTTGAAGTGATGTTCGCATTGGTGCATGTTTGTTCGATAATATCCAGTATTCCATCATTGTCGTCATCCATATCCACTAGGTCTGGCTTACCGTCATTATCTGTATCTTCGCACATGTTCAGAGATGAAGCTATTGCATAAAAATAACTCGCAGTAAAACTGGGAGAACCTGAATCCGCTGAAGTTTCCAGCGTGTTCTTGTAGCCATTTGCACCCACTCCTGCGGTCGGAGTGGCGGGGTCTACCACTAGATTGTCGGTATAGTTGCCGGTTCCATTGGTCGCTCCGGGAACACGGGATTCATACACGTCAGGGCAGGTATCCCCGTCGCTGTCCAGGTCTAAGCGGTTTGGCAGTCCATCATTGTCAGTATCTAATTCTTGTCCGCAATTGGATCCACTTGCATCCTCAAAGCCCAAGCCCAATTGATCGTGGCTTATAGAAAAAGGTGATTCCGGGACTGTAGACTTCTTTAGGTCGTAGAACCTTACATAATAGGTGGTAAAAGGGCGGAGATAAATCGGGTTAGAAAGGTGAACTAAATTTTCATAGGTATTGACGGTTGCGTATGATTGTGTCGGCTGTGTTCCATCATTGATAACTGAAGGGGAATTGAAGTTCGGATCGTCATCTATTAGTATGCCCATATTCGGTTTGTTTCCGTAATAAGCTGGATTTCTATAATCTATAACGTAATAAATCCATGAATTCACAAAAATCCCCTTTTCTCTTGTGGTGAATTGAGCAAATTGATATTCCTGCTTAGTGACCGCATCTGCCAGCGTCCCATTATTGTCCAAACCTGATACGGCCCAAGCACCTCCTGCACCTCCCAAAGTAACCCCAGGCCCCCCTTGTGGCCGGGTCTCAGGTTTATCGGCAAAGTATCCCCAGTTTTGAGAAGTCATTTTTTCGCCTTCCCAGTCCCATGATATCGTTCTTACAGTACCATCTCCACAGGATGTTGTTCCGGATTCGATGGTATCCAGGATCCCATCGTTATCATCGTCAATATCAACTGCATCAGATAGCCCGTCCCCATCTGAATCTTCCGCATCCCGGCAGGCATCGATAGTTGCATTGATGGCTGAGTTATAATTATAAAACCCATTATAAGCACCACTTTCAGATGATGTTTCTATGGAATTTTCAAATCCATTAGCTCCTACATTCGACGGACCGAATTGATTGAATGATTGATCTGTAGAAACCCCGGCTTCAAATGCATCCGGGCAACCGTCGTTATCACTGTCTGTTTCATAACGGTTGGGAACACCATCTCCATCAGCGTCACTATATTGGCAATTTGTGGTAATTGTATTTGTGCCTCCCCAGACTACATTGCTAAAAGTACGGCCAGATCCTACAGATACAGCAAGTCTGAATTGTGTGTCTCCGGTAGTAATGTTATCAGTATACACTACAAAGCCGTTACGCTTCATGATAATTTGGTTACTTGTATTTATTTCTATACTAAATTTATCTCCTCCCCCATACATATCGGTGTTGAGTTGTCCACTGCCAAATTTTCTGATATTGTAGTAAACTCCATCCTGAAAATGAAATTTGTAGCTATTGCCTCCAAAAGAATTGGTGCCAGATGGCTGAGCTTGGGTGGCGCCAATTACCCCGATCATCATATTACCTGTAGATGCATCTGCTGTAAATTCAAAAAAGAAGGGTGCGGTTACCGTTGTAGTGGTATAATCTGAATGCCAACTATTACCGGTAACATTTAGAGTGGTTCCCGTGGCTGTTACTGCCGTATTGTTCCCAGTGGTGGGTGCAAAACTCAAGTTGGAAATAGTTACTCCTCCTGAAGAAGTACAATTACCATTTCCTTTATCTTCAACAGTATCCAATACCCCGTCGTTATCATCATCCAGATCACATTTGTTCGCTACCCCGTCCCCATCAAAATCCTGGCATTCCCCAGTGCCCTGACTGTAAGGTTCGGAACATCCTGTACAGGGAACAAGTAAACCTATAACAGGCGCTATTGTGCTTTTCGATGGCTCTTTGGAAGATATAGGGACTTCAGCGCGCTCAGAAGGCAACAGTATGGAATTTAGGTGCTTCTCCACTGGTTCATCCCCATATGATCCTACTGCAATCGTCGAAAAAAGAATCAGAAGAATGTGAATCTTTATCTTTGATGTTTTTTGATAATTAGACTTCTTCATTTATTAATTGTAATGAGATTAGCGGGATCAATTTGACCTAGGATAATTTTTTTAATATTGGACTTGAGGTGTAGTAGTCGATAATAGAGGCAATTACCGTTTCTGGGTTGTCTTATTACACTCAGGTATAGCACAAAGAGTATTAATATTGCATCCTATGCCTATCCTTCCCAAATATTTACTTTCTGTATTCTTGGAAAAAGATAAACTATATGGCAAATATCTTATTTTAACTTTATAAAAGATAATAATAAGCTACACATTTATACGCAAATTTAAATTAAACTTTTAAAGACGATAATAAAACTAGAATTTTAGAATTTAATAAACACTGGTTAACTATTATCCGTTAAGAAATGTTTTTATATCCAATTCTGTGATGGAGTAATAACTTAAGTGGCAGCTGACTGTTTTTTAAATAAAAAACGCAATGGACAAGAAATGGCTTTAAAGCTCAGGTTAGCAGTAGGCGGATAATTCTCTCCTCCTACAGTATAAAAAGAGTATTCGCATCATCGTTACAGATGAAAAGGGAATTTTTCACACGCTCACTTTTTATAGGCAAGTAATCTAAGTGCATTGAATACCACTATCAGGGTGGAGCCTTCGTGGATCAATACAGCCACCCCAATATTGGCCAATCCTAAAATGGTCGAGGGAATCAGAATTGCTACTATTCCCAGACTTATCCAGAGGTTCTGCCGGATTATTCCTTTGGCCTTTCTGCTCAGTCCGATGGCGAAGGGCAAGGTTTCCAGCTTGTCAGCCATCAGGGCAATGTCGGCTGTTTCCAGAGCTACATCACTTCCTGCCGCTCCCATGGCAATACCCACAGTACTGTTGGCCATCGCAGGAGCGTCATTTACCCCATCACCTACCATCGCCACTTTAGATTCCTTCTGACGGAGCTCTTTAATAGCTTCCACCTTTTCTTCAGGCAGAAGACTGCCCCGGGCATCCGTCAGCCCGATCTCCCGGGCCACTGCATCAGCCACTTGCTGGTTGTCCCCGGTGAGCATGATCATCCGCTTGATGCCGATATTTTTAAGTTGCTCCAGCATACTTTTTGCCTCCTTCCTAGGGGTGTCCATCAGGGCAATTATTCCGATGTAATCTTCATTTCGGCGGATGAGCATGGTCGTATTGCCATCAGCTTCCATGGCCTTTACTTTTTCTTCGATTTCTTTCGTTGGCTTGTTCGTGTTCAGTGATTCAAAAAGCTCCAGATTACCAATATAAATTTTATCGTCAGCCAGCGATGCTTTTATGCCTTTACCCAGAACAGCTTCCAGGTCTTTCGCTTCAGGTATTGCCGCCCCTTTCAGCCGCTCCTTCCCATCACGTACCACCGCTTTGGCCAGCGGATGATCACTCAAGTTCTCCACAGCTACGGCTATTTTCAGCAATTGTTCCCCGTCCACTTCACCGAGTGCAAGTATTTTAGTAAGCTTTGGTTTTCCTTCGGTCAACGTGCCTGTCTTGTCAAAAGCAATAGCCGTAAGTACTCCCAAGTCTTCCAGAGGACGACCCCCTTTGATGAGTACCCCGCCTTTGGCAGCGCGGGCTACTCCGCTCAGCACAGCACTGGGAGTCGAAATTGCCAGCGCACAGGGACTTGCCGCCACCAGTACTGCCATGGACCGGTAAAAACTCTCGCTGAAGGTTTCATCAATGATAAGAAATGCAAAATTTAAAATAACTACCAGAACCAGAACAGCAGGGACAAAGATTCTTTCAAATTTATCCGTAAACCGTTGTGTAGGTGATTTTTGTGTCTGCGCCTCATTCACCAACTTGACCAGCCGCGAAAGCGTAGAGTCGCCCGCTTTCTTGATCACTTTGATTTCCAGTGTATTATTACCGTTAATTGTGCCAGAAAATACCCGGTTATGGTCTTTAATGGCAGCCTCCTGTGACCAGTCTTTCCCGGGGTTGTCTACCGGTCTCTTATCTACCGGCAAACTTTCTCCGGTAATGGGGGCCTGATTGACACTGCTTTGCCCATCTACGACCACTCCATCAGCCGAGATTTTGCTGTTGGGTTTTATCACAATGATGTCCCCAATAGTAAGTTGCTCAATTCCTACTTCCTGGGTTTTTCCATTTTTCTTTAACAAAGCTACTTTTGGCGCAAGTTCGGCCAGTGCTGCAATGGATTTTCGGGCTTTGTTCATAGCATAGTGCTCCAGGGCATGTCCCATGCTGAAGAGAAATAACAGCAACGCCCCTTCTGCCCATTCCCCTAAAATGGCTGCACCAATGGCAGCTACCAGCATGAGAAAGTCAATTTCAAATCCGCCTTTGGCAATAGTCTGGATGGCTTCCTTGGCTGTGAAATACCCGCCAAAAAAACAGGCTCCGATATACAGGGATAAACTTGCCCATGATGGCACTGCCGCGACATAAGAAAGCCCATAACCTATTCCCAACAGTACCCCACAAAGGATGGAAAATACCAGTTCTGTATTTTTCCCTAAAATGCCTCCATGGCTATGGTTATGATCTTCTCCATCCTTATGGTCGTGCTTCTTTTTGCTTTTCTCTTCTGCCGGATTATTGGATTGTCGCTCTTTTTCCAGAAACCGCTCGGCACTGACCTCCACATCAGACATGTCAAGTCCTTCCTTTCTGATGGCGGTAAGGATTTCTGCCAGATCCGTTTTGGTCCTGTCATACTCCATGCGTATCATCCCCGTGGCCGATACCACGGCTTCAATAACCCCATGAAGTGACTGTAGGTTGGTTTCAATGATCCGGGCATGACGGGTATGACGGATACCGTCCACTTCTATCAGTTTATGTCCATATTTCTTGCTAATATCGGCCCCTGCCTTTTCGGCCAGCGACTGTATCCTGGCCATTGATATGATTTCAGGATCATAGTGGAAGCACAGTTGCGGGATTCCAATACCTCCCTTATGGTCTACATGGACTTCTTCAAGACCTTCTTTGCCGCGGAGACGTTCCATCAGCTTGTACACACATTTATCCTTTTCATCAGGAACATCGGGAAGCAGCAGTGGTATTTTGATTTTAAGTTTTTTCATGGTCAATAGCCTGGTTACAGCAGATAATATTTTTCAGATGTATTCTTTAGCGGAAAGCCGGATTCACCTATCATTGGACTTAAATTGATCTCCATGGTTTCTGCCAAATCTGTCCTCGGTACCCAGCCGTTCATTTCCAAATGGATCCTGCATCAGAATGGATGTGCGTTCCTAATAAAATACAGGATGGATATCCGATTGTTGGGGAGCATAGTCTTTTTTTTAATGTTAAAAGGCAAGAAGCAGCCGACAAGATCCGGTTGGCAGTAAGGAGTGCCAGCTGCTTCCAGTGTTTGGCCCACAGATACCGACTAGTGACTGTGCACTGTCTGGCTCTTCTTCATCTCAGAAATCAGGTAATAGGCATTGTTCCAAGCCACTTCAGCACCTTCAGGCAAGGGGGACAACAGTTTGATCTCCAGCCAGCCATCTTCGTTGATACCAGTACGTACTTCCACAAGTTGAAAACCCCATTCTTTTTCTCCGTCTTCTTCGTGGGATTTGGCCAGGAAAATGTACGACTTTCCATCTTCTTCGATAACAGCTTCCTCAGGCAATGCCAAAACCTCATTGTTATCGATGCTGATCTTTCCGTTGATGTACATGCCGGGAATCAGGTAATTTTCTTTTTGATCAATCTCCGCATGTACATGGACCGCTTTGGGATTTTGCTCAAATTGCTTGCCCACAGAATGGATTTTGGCAGTCAATGTGGCCCCGGGAACTGACTCTACCGTAAAGGAAACCTGCTGCCCGGATTTAACTTTGTATACATCTTTTTCGAATACCATAAGGTCGGCATGGATTTTTTCGGTATTTACTATCAAAAACATCTCCGTCTGCGGATCCACATATTGGCCGAGCTGAACTTTGACCTTTTCAATATAACCACTAATAGGACTTACCACTGGGATATATTGATAAATGTCCCCCGATTGCACTCTTTTTGTGGATAAGCTCAACTGCTTTAACTGTGCCTCATAGCCTTTCACTTCCCCGCTTATCGATTGATAATCAGCCAGCGTCTCCTGATAAGTTTTGCCGGAGGCTACTTTTTCATCATACAGCCGCTTTTGCCGTTGCATTTCCTGCTCCAAATACTGAAGCCTACTGAAAGCTTTTAAATAACCGGTTTGCAGGTTGGTGAGATTTGGGTGGGAAATGTAGGCCAGTACCTGTCCTTTAGAGACTTTGTCTCCCTCCAGTAATTTGATGTCAGTGACATTGGCTCCCAGGATCGCAGTGACGGTGGCTTCGTACATTGGCGGGACTTCCAATTGGCCATTGGCCTCGACTATTCCGGTAAGTGTCCGGGTGGGAAGGGCATCTGCTTTGATCCCCAGACTTTCAAACTTAAGATTTGACAAATGAAGTTCCTCCGTTTCTTCCTCACCATGCCCATCTTCTCCTTCATCTGCGTGTCCAGCTTCCTCAGATTCGACGGTCTTGGTACTACAACCGGAAAATGAAAGTACCATCAGTACCACCATCAATATATATATTAGTTGCTTTTTCATGTGTTTGTATTTTTTTCAGTGGTCACATGGAACCTTTGATGACCAAACTAATCATTGCTCTGTGAGCCTGATGATTAGTTTGGTCATGTCGGTTTCATATGTTTATAATTTGTTTTTCAATGGTCATATAGCCAGTCCCGAACTTGATCCGGAAGAATCTCACATGCAGTATAATCACCCAATGTATGGTCTTCGAAGACATGCTCGGTTCGTATGTTATTTTGATTCTGAATTTTTACTTAGATTCCTGCAAATAGTACTCTAGCTGAAAACGGCTTTCCAGGTAGTTGGCAAAGGCATCCCAGGAATCCACCTCAATACGGATTGCTTCCCGCATATTTTGTAAAAAGGTCACATAATCAATAGCACCTTCCCGATAGGCTAGGATAGCTCCTTTCTGTTGTTCTGCTGCCAGGGGAAGTGCTTTGTCCCGGTAATAAATCCATGAGTTAAACCATTTCAGGTATTGAGCTTGGGAGTTTTGGTAAGCCGAACGCAGCTCCAGCTGTGTTTGCTGAAGGTTCTGGCTGGCAATTTCTTTTTGGATCTTAGCAGACTGTACTTTGCCCAGATCAGGGCCAAACGTCAATGGAATGCTTATGCCTACCTGATACGTGTAAAATCCGGATTGCCCGGCAATTTGTTGAACACCATACTGCCCCTGTAACTTAGGGTAAAACAGCGCTCGTCTTTCATTTACGGACGCATCAGCCACTTTGAGCTCCTGCTGTGAAACACTCAGTGCGGGATGTGACATAAGGGACTCCACCCCAATTTTTAAGGGGTTTTCCAGTTGGCTCAGCGGAATATCCGGCACTGTATAAAGCGTGTCATTCGCAAACCAGAGGTTGAGCCGATGGAGCGCACTCAGGTAATCATGGTAGGCTTGCTGTTTTTGAATCTGCACCTGGCTTGCCAGATTAGAAGTGGCCAAATATTCCAGGTTGGAACTGGCTTCTGTTTCCAATCTTATTTTTGCTGCGCGCTCAATATCCATAAATACAGAATCAAGCTGTTGATACACTTTATAGGTGTTTTTAGCAGCTAGAGCCATTCCCCACGCCAGACTCACTTCTCTTCGAAGCAATTTTTCAGAAAGATCCAGTGCCGATTCAGCCAGTACTACCCGTTCTTTTTGTAGCTTCAACTTAGCAGATATACCAAAAATATCCACCTGCTGCTGTTGGATGCCAATTGTAGTGTACACCCCATTAGTACCATTACCCGCTTCTTCCCTTCCAGTGAAGAGTTGAGTATCGCCAAAGTCCCAGGCAGTTTTTTTAAGTACCTCTTGATTTTTTATTTCCAATCGGGCTGATTGGATCTTGGGATAGCCTTCAATGGCCCGTATTTTAGCTTGTTCCAGTGTAATCGAAGGAATTGTATCTTGTTTTATTTCCTGGGCAATGGCTTTGTTTGATAATCCAACTAAACCAACACAAAAGAGCAGGACCAGGATTACGTTTGGATTTAACCCCTTCAAGCTTTTCTTTCTATCTTGGCTGTCTTCTACGAATGTGTATAGAATAGGCAGTACCACCAGTGTCAGAATGGTGGCTGTGAGCATTCCGCCGATCACCACTGTGGCCAATGGTCTTTGTACCTCAGCACCTGCCGAAGCAGAAAATGCCATGGGAAGAAAACCGAAAATATCCGTGGTTGCGGTTAATATAATGGGCCGGATCCGTTCTTTTGTGCCCTGGAAAATCCGGTCTCTGATGCTGGTTACTCCTTCCTCTTTTAAGGAGTTGAAGCGGTTGACCAATACCAGTCCATTTAGTACTGCTACTCCAAACAGAACGATAAATCCGACACCTGCAGAAATACTAAAGGGCATTCCCCGTATCCACAAGGCGAACACCCCGCCTATTGCAGCTAATGGGATGGCCATATAGATCATGACAGACTGGGAAAATGAGCCAAGGGCAAAGTACAGCAGGATAAAAATCAGGAGCAGCGCAATCGGTACCACGATCATGAGGCGGTTTTTGGCCCGTTGCAGGTTTTCAAATTCTCCCCCATAGGTGAGGTAATAACCTGGAGCGAGATCCAGTTCGGCATCCAATTTCTTCTGAATGTCATTGACTACCGACTCGACGTCCCTGCCTCTGGCATTCACACCGACATAAGTCCTTCGGAAAGTATTGTCCCGTGAAATCTGCATCGGGCCGGGTACATAACTGATATCAGCTATTTCTTTGATCGGAATCTGGGTGCCATCTGGCAGATCTATAAATAAAGTACGCAAATCTTCAATGTTCTGGCGGTGACTTTCATCAAAGCGGATGACCATTTCAAAACGTTTTTCACCTTCAAAAATGACCCCTGCCACACCTCCTGCAAAAGCGGCACTTACATAATTATTTACCCGTTCAATGTCCAACCCATATTGGGCAATCTTCTTTCGGTTGTACTTGATCGTCATTTGTGGAAGTCCGGAAGTAGCCTCCGGATTCACATCACCTACACCCGGGACAGACTGGATCAACGCTACCATTTGCTCTTTCTTCTGGGCAAGTACCTCCAGGTCTTCCCCGTATAACTTTACCGCTACATCTTCCCGGACACCTGTCAATAATTCGTTGAAGCGTAGTTCGACGGGCTGGCTGAAGACCAGATTGACACCCGTCAGTTCACGTTCCAATAAGATCTTGATTTCTTCAATAAGTGCTTCTTTTGTATCCGCAGTGGTCCATTTGTCCATGTCCTTTTCCAGGACAATGAACATATCGGCAATGTCCATTGGCATAGGATCAGTAGGGATGTCAGCTACTCCAATACGTGCCACAGCTGTTTTTACTTCTGGAAAATTGTCAAGAAGAAGGGTTTCAATTTTTCCAGAAACGTCAATTGATTCACTCAGCCCGCTTCCAGGCCGGATCATAGCCTGCATAGCTATATCCCCTTCATCAAGCTGCGGTACAAATTCTCCTCCCATTTGGGAAAAAATGTATCCTGCGAATCCCAGAAAGCCGATCGACAGCAGGATGATCAGCACCTTAAAACGCAACGCAGTCTTCAACAGTGGCAAATAGGCATTATGTATCCCGACAATAATTTTATCACTGAATTTTTCCAGTTGGTTTTCCAGTTTTCCAAACCAATTTTTTTCGTTTTGAACAGGCCTCATAAAAAGGGCTGACATCATGGGTACATAGGTCAGGCACAGGATGATCGCTCCGATCATAGCAAATCCAAAAGTATAGGCCATGGGTTGGAACATTTTGCCTTCTACGCCTGTGAGGAAAAGAATGGGAGCAAATACGATCAATATAATGATCTGCCCAAAGAAGGCTGATCCCATCATGGTACTGCCTGCCTCATAAGCGGCGTCATCCATGATGCCCTGTGTGAATTTGATCTTACCGGACCTGATCCGCTTTTGGATCTCATAGACCGTCCCTTCAATGATGATCACCGCTCCGTCAATGATGATCCCGAAGTCTATGGCTCCAAGGCTCATCAAGTTGGCCCACACGCCAAATTGTTTCATGAGAATAAATGCAAACAGAAGTGAGAGCGGAATGGTAGTGGCTGTAATTATTCCGCCGCGGATACTTCCAAGCAAAATCACCAGCGCAAAGATCACAATCAATGCCCCTTCCAATAAGTTGGTCTGCACGGTACTGGTGGTCCGTTCGATCAGATCACTTCGGTCCAGGAACGGTTTGATCTCCAGTCCTTCGGGCAAGGACTTTTGAACCTTCTCCATGCGTTCCTGAACGTTCTGGATAACTGCATTCGGATTGGACCCTTTAAGCATAAGTATCATTCCACCTACTGCTTCTTGCCCGTCTTGGGTAAACGCACCATAGCGGATCTGATGCCCAAAATGTACTTTTTCTGCCACGTTCCCGATGGTGATGGAGATGCCGTTTTCACTTTTAATAGCTATTTCCCGTATATCATCTAATGAGCGGACCAAACCCTCTCCACGGATGAAGTTGGCCATATTGTTCTTTTCAATGTATGCGCCGCCCGTGTTCACATTGTTGCGCTGTAGTGCATCGAATACTTCGGATATCGAAACATTGATTGCCTTTAGCTTATCGGGATTAATTGCGATTTCATATTGCTTGATCTTTCCTCCAAATGCATTGACTTCTACCACGCCTTCCACCAAAGTCATTTGTCTTTTGACGATCCAGTCCTGTATTGTCCGGAGCTCAGTAGGGGAGTAAACAGTATCGTAACCCGGTTTAGGTTTTATAGTGTATTGATATATTTCCCCAAGGCCGGTAGTAATGGGCCCCATAGATGGACTGCCAAACTTGGCAGGAATTGCTTCCTTCACCTCATTCAGTTTTTCCTGCACCAATTGCCGGGGTTTGTATATCCCCATATTATCTTCAAAAACAATGGTGACCACGGAGAGGCCAAAACGGGAAACAGACCGGATCTCTGTGACACCCGGCAAATTCCCCATTGCCAGTTCAACCGGGTAGGTGACGAACTGCTCAATGTCCTCAGTGGCCAGGTTTTGGGATACGGTCAGTACCTGGACCTGGTTATTGGTAATATCCGGAACCGAACCCAGATTAATCGTCATCATGGAATAAATGCCTACACCTATAAGTGCAAGCGTAAATAGGCCAATGATGAATTTGTTCTTTATTGAGAACAAAATTATTTTATTGATCATAAGACTTCTGATTACTTTCTGCCAATAGATTATATTTAGCATTTGCGTTGAGTGTACCTATCCTGCTCAACAAATAGGTTAATGCGCAAATGTCTCTTAGAAAGGAAACCGGATGAAAAATATAAGACGCTTCATCTAGCTCTTTGCCAGAAAGCAATGAGTAGATTTACATCATTAATATATCCGGTAAATCAGGATTTAGGCGGCTGAAAAGGAGATTCTGAAAGCTCATAACCAAGTAGAAATTGGTAAGGGCTTTTTTTGGTATAATCAAAAAAGTTTATAGCAATCAACTTAACTGAATTTGGAGAAGGAGTTACATAAACGTTCCCATGAAAACACTGATGCTGGCCATGAAAAGGAAGATTTTCATCGTGCTCATCATCTTGATGAAAATCTTGGGATTTTTGCTGATCTCCGTAATGAACGTCAATGAATTCTAGTAACGAAGTCCCATCCTCCTGTGCTTGCTCTTGATAATGATCAATAAAAGTAGGGATCTTCAAAAGCTCACAGCATATATCCATACCTGGCCCCATTGCCTGTGCCAGGAACAAAAAACTGAATGATATGTGTAGAATTAATTTCATTAATAAACAAAAATAAGTAAAAATAGGGTGCAAATGTATTGCATAAGTTTATTTTCTTCTGGAATAGGATGTGATATTCTATAAATTACATACGCAAATAGTTGATTATGGGGAAGTTTGTTAACTAATGATATTGAAAGATTTATACATAGAATTAGGGGCTTTATTTTTATATATGTAAGCCTCTTAATTCATTATTTAGGGATTAAAAATGTATTAGAGTTGATTTTTTATTTATTATTTCATCGCTTACACCGCTTCTAAATCAAGCGAAAGCTTATATGCCAATTGTACTAAGCCCTGGGGTCAAGGCGTCGGACTGACTTTTAAGAAATTTTTAGAAAATCAATGGGAAGCTCCTGACATATAGCTGTCACAACCACTAAGTACATTTGCTACGAATCAAACATCGAAAGTATATGAATATTATCTTAGGAGCAACGGGACAGATAGGTTCTGCAATCGTAACTAATTTGGGTAAAAAAAGCACAAATCTAAGACTTGAAAATAGTACTGGAAATGTAACGCTTGAGACAGTAATGCGAATTTTTAGCGCCTTAGGCGCCAAACTAAATTTAAAGCTACAAGTCTAAAAAGATTGAGAAAAGGCCTAGGTGTAGTAGGAGAACAATATGCTGCCGAAATTTTGCACATTCTAATCCATTTGAATTTGAAATTGAGATGGATATGAGGGTGAAGTTACAAACTTCACCCAGAGCGGGGCAGAACGGGCTGGCCTATGGCATTTATAAATACAAATAAATCAAAGTCCCATCGGGACGATACATATTGTTGCCAGAGGTTTTAACCTCTGGTTTCCTAATCTATGTCTCCCGCATCCCTTCCACTACTTCTTCACCAAGTCCAAAGGAAAGCGTCATTCCCGCGCCTCCCATGCCATTAACTACCGTGACCGCGTCATTGATTTGATGGACAAACTCAGTGGCTCCATTAGTCATTTTGGGATAGATGCCATGCCAAGAGCTTCCTATTTCCCAATCTTTGAAGTGGGCAAACGTTTTCAGGACATTTAAGATCAGCTTGTTGATGTGATTGGTGTCAAATGGGGACAGATTCAACCCGTATTCATGACTGTCTCCTACAGTCAGTTCGCCCATACCATTCTGAGAAACCATAACATGAATACCCAAATCCAAAAGCTCCTTATACTGTTCTGAATAAACTTCTTTCAGCTTTTGAAGGGAAGGTGCTACCTGAAAACCTTTATAATGTATGAAGCTCAGTCCTGCACAAAGTGGTGGCCCGATCCGCCAATTTTGGGGCTGCTGCACCAAACGCATCATTTGAAGCTTACACTTCGTAATCGGCGAAGCCTCAAATAGTTCTGGGTATAACGTTTCAAAATCGGCTCCACTGCATACAAAAACTTGATCAGCCGACCAGGATTTTTGGCCACTGTACGCCGTATTGCCATCGATTCTGGATACTACACGGTTCCATACAAATTCTACACCTTCGAGACTTTCCAGGTAATGAGCAGTTTTGGCGATGGCTTCACGTGGATCTACGATCATTTCTTCCCCGGTCCATAGCGCCCCTTTCAATCCCTGTTGTACAGCGGCATGGCTTTTTTGCAACGTTTCCTCCGGGGTTAGCTGGTAGGCAGATTTTTGGTGTTGCATGGCTTCCACGTATTCCTTGACCACCTGAAGCTCCAGATCTGTATATGCAAGATGCAATGCTCCCGTTTTTTCTGCCCAGAATCCTGCGTTTTGCGACATTTCCAGCCAGATTTCCCGTGAACGCATAGCCCGTTTAAAAGTTGGGCCCTGTTCCTGACCAATAGGCCAGATCATGCCAAAATTTCTGACAGAAGCACCCTGAGCTTGAGGGTGGCGTTCGATGACCGTTACTTTCCAACCTTTGGCATGAAGTGCCCGGGTGATGGATAAGCCTACAATTCCTGCACCGATTACGATCGCATGCTGTTTATTCATAACTCTGATTTTTTGAAAAAATGAACGATAGTTTCGAAGTGGATTAGCCTATTTTTAGATTTTTGACTTCAGGAATCACCCAATCGTAAAGATTTGGTTCTTCTTCAATTTTGTATCCAAGCTCTTGAGGTGATAATCCTACCCAGTTACTTTTTTTGCCCTTGACCTTCACTGTTTTGGAGACTGGGTCGAGCGTCAAAAAAGCAAATAATACTTCCTCATATGGGCAAGTAAGATCAAGGATTGGGTGTTCTTTGGTGATGGAACTGTCATAAGTAGTATGTTTATAAGCATCGCCCATCCAATAATAAGAAGCAGAATTAATATGAAGGTAGTTTACCTGATCAATTACAACATGTTGATCAATATGGGAATGGCCGTTTATGCAAAGAAGAATCTTACTTGCATACTTTGCCAAAAGTGCTTGGATATCAGCTGCATTGTCCATTTGAAACAGTCCGGCAAGCGGCTGGTGACAACAAATTAAAACTGGTCTTTTTGCGCTGTCCAATTCCCCTTGAAGCCAACTAAGTTGGTCGGGTCCAATGTATGATGGATAGCCACCCGAGTAGGTGGGTGATCCACTATCATTACCGTCCAAAACTATCAGTTTTATTCCCTTCAAATCCTGTGCATAATATCTGGCAGGCATTCCCCACACACTCGTGCACTGTTCTTTGGTAAATCCTGCATCCGTATCATGATTCCCAATTACATGAAATCGCGTTTTATGCGCATTGTTGAAATCACTGATCAAGTACCTGTTTTCAGGTGAAGGATAAGCAAAATCACCGAGTTGTAAAATGGCATCAGGGGATTGCTTTTTGACTTCTTCTAGAAAACCGGCTAGCCTTTGGTGACCATCGTGCATTAAATCCTGATGTAAATCAGCAATGATTCCAAGGCTTACTTTTTCAGAGAAAATAAAATCATAATCGCTTGATAGGTGGGGGAGGGCGAAACTAAAACCTGCTAAAGCTGAGTTTTTGAGAAAGTGGCGGCGATCCATAGTACTAGTTTTTTTATTTTTCTAGGGCAATGATTTCTTTCAGTTCCACCAGTGAATCAATGATGAAATCAGGATCGGCGGTATTCAATTGTTCAAAAGTTTGTGCACCGGTAGTCACGCCGAGCGTAAGTCCGCACCCTGCTGATTTCCCTTCGGCGATGTCAACTATTGAATCACCGACCTTTGCCACTTCCCGTACGTTGGAAATACCGCACTTTTCCATTGCTGCAAAGATCATATCCGGAGCGGGGCGGCTATGATCTACATCATCAGCCGTCACCAATGCATCAAATGTTTCGTCTACTTTCCAGTTCAGCTTTGCCAATAGCGTCAGCGCTGTTTTTTCATTGTATCCGGTATTCAACGCAACTTTTACTCCATGCTTTCGCAAAAAGTCAAATAATTCTAAAGTGCCTTGATAGGTAGTTACACTCATGTTTTGATAGGCAGCTTCAAGAATTGTCAGAAAATCGGAGAAAGCGAGCTGTGCATTACTTTCGAGTTCTTCAGTGGAGGAGAATTTAGGGCTTAAAATATCACGGATTGCTTGAAGTTTCTCTTTCCCGCCTCCATTTAGCAATACATCATCTAAGGAAAAATTATGTCCATGTTGATTGATTGCTTGTTGAAGAGATTTATAAACTACATTATTTTCATTGACGGTGGTTCCCGCCATGTCAAAAACGATCAGTTTGATGTAGTGCTTTTCACTCATTTTTAAGTTGGTATAATTAGTGTTCTTTAATTTATTATTCTTTCTCTAAGTTAAGACAGGCGTTAGTTGGGAAGTTTCGGACGAGACATTGTTTTATATAAAGACGTTGACTACTGCACTGCGGGTGTATCAGGTATGATTCCAATCCTGTATTTGCCAGGTTTATTGGCTGCTTTAAATGCGTCGCTTAGCTCGCTCAAGTGATATTCTGTCTCCACTAGGCTTTCAAATGGATACATTGATTGCCTTTCTTCCAGGAACTTGATCGCGTAAGACAGGTCTTCTGGGGTATAATTATGTAATCCTTTGATGGTCAATATTCTTCTTACCACAGTTTCAGCATTAATGGAGACATTTCGCTCAGAGTAGACGGCACCTACCCAAACTGAAATCCCCCCGATGTTCAAGAGTTGAAGCCCGGTTTCCATAGCATTCGCTGATCCGGAAGTGTCGATTACGACATCAATTCCACCTAGAGGCTCGCAGATTTGTTTTGCATCCTGAAGAGAGAGTTTGGCAGGAATACCTGTGTCCGCACCAAATTTCTTGGAGTTTTCAATTCGTTGAATATCGAGATCCATAGCAACTACTTTTTTTGCACCTGCAAATTTTGACATCGCACAGGCTGATAATCCCAACATCCCAGCCCCGATCACCAATACATTTCTATCCTCTAGATTTTCTGCCAGCCGAATAGCGCCAGCGATAGTTGCATGCGTGCAGTTGAGGGGAGCGGCTTCTTTAGCCAAAATTTTTTCTGGGATTTTAAAAATATCGGTGCCTTTCCTTAAATGGCAATGTGTGGCAAAACCGCCGCTGAGCACATCATCTGTCCCGATGCGTTCGTGCCCGTATTTAAAAAGCGGTTCTGATTTTTGTGGAATCCCTTTGGCCGCCATCGGTCCGGCATGATCATGGGCATAGACCGCCCAGGTTACTAAATCCCCATTTGCTAGCGGGGAGCCATGGAAATCTACTATTCCTTCTTCTGGAAGATGCGTAATGCGACCGATCATTTCATGGCCGAGAACACTTGGTGTAGGGGCTCCCCGTCGCCCAAAGAAAGAATGAAGATCACTTGTACATATAGTAGTGTACGTGATTTCCACGATTGCCTCGCCTTCATTCGGGGACGGGAGATTTACAGTCATTGGTAGAAACGGCTGTTCCACTTCATTAAAGACCATTGCTAAAGCTTCACTCTTCATCATCAGTTTTTGTCTGGCGACTTTATTAGTCGTAGCTGTACGTATTTCAATTGCAAATAAACTTAAAAAATTTCCTAATTGGAAAATTAATTTCTTGTGAGAAAAATTAATAATCACTTAACATGTAGATTTCAAATTTCAAGTATCTCACTGATACCTTTGACACGACAATACTCAAGATTCTACAAATGATTGTTTTTAAGCCAATTGCTTATTCATGCTCGTGAAACTAGCCATTAATATAAGTAAGGAGATCCAATCTTAGTTAAACATACACTAGAATATTGACAAAGAATCCAAGTTTGAAAAGTTTCATGATATGAAAAATAGTGCTGTTCTTTCCCGAAAGTATATCCCACAAAAATCCACAGTGCTGTTAATGGTGGGAGCATTTCTTTGCTATACCGGCATGTACGCAGTCCGCAAATCCTTTCTTGCCGGACAATATCTGGATATGGAATTTTATGGAATGGATTTCAAGACTGTTTTGGTGATCAGCCAGGTGTTAGGTTACATGTTCTCAAAGTTTGTGGGGATTAAGCTAGTATCCGAAATGACTACCACGAAGAGATCCGTCACTTTAGTGACATTAATAGGATTCGGATTAGCCATGCTTTTAGCCTTTGCAATTTTGCCTGTCAATCTTAAGCCATATGCTTTGTTCTTGAATGGGTTGCCACTTGGGATGGTATTTGGGCTGGTGTTTTCCTATTTGGAAGGAAGAAAAAATACGGAGCTTCTGGCTGCTGCTTTAAGTGCGACCTTTATTTTTTCCACGGGATTTGTAAAAACTATTGGTGTGTGGCTGATGCAGGATTTTGGGGTGGGAGAGTTCGTCATGCCCTTCCTTACAGGGTTGATATTCTTCCCTCTATTTTTGGTAGCAGTCCGCATGCTAAGTGTTTCAGAGCAGCGATCTGCAGAGGATTTAAGTCTACGGTCAGAGCGAACTCCAATGAATGCCGAGCAAAGGGGGGCTTTTCTGCGAAAGCATGGGCTGGTTTTTGGAGGGTTGGTGGTGGTGTACATCCTTCTTACAGTTGTCAGAGATTTTCGCGACAATTTTATGGTGGAATTTTGGGCAGAGCTGGGAATGCAGAGTAATCCAGAGCTGATTACACTTACTGAGATTCCGGTAGCAGTATTAGTTTTGATGATGGCTGCATTTGGGGTTTTGATCCGGGATAACCGCAAAGCTTTTAATTATGGGATCTACCTCAGTATCCTGTGCTGTGTAGGGATTGTGCTGTTGTCTTGGTTATTTGAAAAAGGGCTTATTTCACCGATCTGGTGGATGATAGCGAATGGAGTTGGGCTTTATCTTCCTTATATATTATTCCATTGTTTGATTTTTGAGCGTTTCGTGGCCTTGCTGAGGTTTAGTGGAAATGTGGGATTCCTGTTTTACACAGCTGATGCACTAGGCTATACCGGAAGTGTAGGGGTGATGCTGTTCAAAGAATTCAGCGATTCGCAGGTTACCTGGATAAATTTCTTGGGTGATCTCAACCAATTAGCTGGCGTCATCATGACGATAGTATGTGTCCTCACGTTGTTTTTGCTGCAGTACAAATCAAAGAAGCAGCCTGAGTTGGCTTTGAATACGTGATTTATTGCAACAGGGGGGCGATCCCTCCTTCAAGAAAATTTAATCAGATGATATTTGAAGGCCAATATATTGCCACCATGGCCTGTGTCACATAAGCCACTTTAGGTAATTAATAATTGTCTTGTTCTGTGTGACATAGACCAAGGGATGGCTTACCCAAGGCTATCAACTTCACCTAACTTCATAAGGTCGGCTACTACGACAAATTTAGATAAAAACGGAAGACCAATTCAAGTTACCTGTGTTGGACTTGTGGAGCTTTTTCCTCTAAAATGCGGGAGAAACCAAAAGAAATGTATTCTTCATTTTTCAAACTCCCATTGCCTATAAATTTCCTGTAAAGAAAAATTTATCTCTAGTTCTTAACACTAATTTATTTCTTTAAATGAAATTATTTTTCTCTTAACGAAAAGATAATCTACTAATGAATTATCTTGAGGTGGTATTTACCTAGTTTTGTCAGGGTAAAGGATGGTGATTTGCAGAGCAGTTTTATCTTTACCTAATTAGAAATATCAAACAGTAATCATAAAAATTTTCCTATAAAGAAAATAATGTTGCTCAGGCACTCAGGTTCCTTTAAGAAATTTTGTTCTAACAATAATTGAATATTCCATTAAACAGATGTCCATCAATCTCTATTAATCAACTATCTAATGAAAGACTTTTACATCAAGCTGATAGGACTGTTAACTTTATCGGTCCTCATTTATCAGCCAAGTTTTGCCCAACATCAAGTAAAGGGAATAGTGACCGACTCGGAAGAACAAATGCCACTTCCCGGGGTAAGTGTGTTGGTCAAGAACCAAAATAATGGCACAGTCACTGGTATTGATGGAACTTATAACCTTCAGGCCAATCCAAGTGACACGCTGGTATTTTCTTTTATAGGTTATGGGACACTGGAAATCCCGGTTGAAAATCAAACAAACCTCAATGTAATCCTGAGTTCGACTTCCCTTGGCATGGAGGAAGTGGTGGTAACAGCACTTGGAATTGAAAAGGATCGCTCAAAAATCGGCTATGCCGTTCAAGAAGTGAAAGGAGAAGAATTTCAAAAAGCCATTACACCCAACGTGATCGAATCCTTATCCGGAAAGGTTGCGGGTTTGATCGTGACCAATAACGGTGGAGACTTTTTCTCAGATCCACAACTCTATTTAAGGGGCAGCAAACCGCTCGTTGTGGTAGATGGAGTACCTCAGCCCAACAATGATTTTTGGAATATCAGTGCTGATGATATCGATAATATTACGGTTCTTAAAGCCGCTTCAGCTTCTGCTTTGTACGGCTCATTAGGGACAAACGGAGCTATTCAGATCACCTTGAAATCGGGAAAGAGTTTGGCCAAAGGATCCGTAGTATCATTCAATAGTTCTACTACTTTTCAAACAGGCTTTTTGAGAATCCCTCATACACAAACTGAATACGGTCCTGGAAATACCGGGAGATACGAATTTGGAACCGGTGCAGCTGGTGGTGGAGGGATCAACGATTATGATTATTCCATATGGGGGCCCAAGTTTGATGGAAGGCTGATCAAACAATATGATTCGCCCATCGATCCTGGGACAGGAGAGCGGATTCCGACGCCCTGGATCTCAAGAGGGGAGGACAACCTCAAGAATTTCATGGAAACAGGTATAGTCTCTTCAAATAACCTATCTGTACAGACAAACACTGATCATGGAAGCTTTGTGATATCCAATACCTATAAGTATTCAAAAGCGTCTACACCAGGTCAAAAACTTGATATGAACACCACCCGTCTGCGCGGAAATATCATTTTGTCCGATCGACTGAACTTGGATGGATCCATGCAGTACAACTATCAATATTCCGACAATAGAATACGTGGTGTATATGGACCAAGTTCTCCTGTCTATACAATGGCAATCTGGGGAGGGGCTCACTATGATATCCGGGATATGAAAGATTACTGGGTTCCCGGCAAAGAAGGGATCAAACAGCACTTCGTGGAAAACTGGAGATATAACAATCCTTATGCCTTATCCTATGCGTACAAAAAACCCTGGACAAAGCATGATGTCTTAAGCTACCTGAAATTAAACTATAAGATCAGCAATAAAGTCTCTGCTTATATTAGATCTACACTCAATACCTTCTCGTTGACAGATAATGAAGAGATATCTATGGATATATATGATTATGATATCCCGGATAGAGGAGGTCGATTCAGATACAACGCCACCAGATATTTTGAAAATAACACGGACTTCTTATTTACATATAAAGATTATTTTGCTGATAAAATCGGTTTAGATGCTTCTGTAGGTGGCAACCAGCGCTATTATCGACAAGAAGGAGAAAGTGCTTCTACCACTCAGCTTATTGTTCCGGAAGTTTTCAAATTAAGTAACTCTGTGGATAGGGTCACACCCACGAGTTATAAAGAATATAAAGGGGTATATAGTGCATATGCTTCCCTGGATTTATCATATGATGAGATGTTCTTTTTGGGATTTACGGGTCGGGTAGACAAGTCTTCTACGTTGCCTAAGGCCAACGACACGTTCTTCTATCCCTCTATAACATTCAGTACCATCCTAAATGAAGTTTTCAACCTGCCTAAGCAAGTAAATTATTTGAAACTAAGAGCTGCTTATGCACGGGTGGGCGGTGACCTGGATATTTATTCAGCTGCCAACGCTTACGGTACAGGTAACCGATGGAGAAATGAACCAACTGCTACGTACCCGGGTACAATTGAGAATCCAAATCTTTCTCCTTCATTCACCAATTCTCTGGAATATGGTTTCGAGACCAAGTTGTTCAATAACCGAATTGGAATTGACCTGTCAGTATTCCACAATGAATATGGGCCCCAGATCTTCACTCAGCCCTTCTCAACTGCTTCCGGATGGGATGGAATACGTGAAAACGGAAGAACTACAGAGCGTAAAGGAATGGACTTTTCTGTCACATTTATGCCTGTCCAACAAACGGATTTTAGTTGGACAGCCCTGGTTAATTATGGAAAATATACGGACTATCTTACTTCACTTCCTCCCTTACCGGATGGATCACCGCAACTCAATGAAGGGAGAATTAACGTAGGAGATCCACTTTATGACTATTGGTATACATCATGGGAAAAAACCGGGGATGGCCAGTTGATTATTTTGCCGAGTGGACTTCCAAAAACAACAGACTTCGAGTTGAACCAGGGAAGTACCCAGCCAAATTTTACATTGAGTTTACAAAACACACTCCGATACAAAGATTTTAGCTTAAGCTTTTTGGTTGACGGCCGCTTCGGTGGGATCACTTACGACCGTTACGAGCGTGACTTATGGAGATCAGGATCGCATCCAGAAGCCATTCATTCTGAAAGGGAGCTTTCTAATATCGGGTATGTCACTGGAGACAATGCCAAAACAATGTTGATTCCAGGTGTAAAAGTAGTAGGTGGGGAAGTGACCTATGACCCTGAAGGGAATGTTATTTCAGATACCAGAGAGTTCGCTCCTAACGATTACATGGTTGATTATCAGTCCTGGGCCTCGAGTTATAAAGGTGCTTGGCAGAGTGTAAAGATAGATAAGACCTTTATAAAATTGAGAGAGGTAGTATTTTCTTATACTCTTCCTTCCAAGGTGGTAGGAAAAACATTTTTCAGTCATGCATCTATTTCTTTCGTAGGCAGAAACCTCCTCTATTGGTCCAAGGATAAAACCTACGGCGATCTGGATTCCTACACCGTGAGCACAGGTGACACCAACCTTCAAATGCCATCCCAACGGACCTACGGCTTTAACCTTGACCTACAGTTCTAACTTAGCAAATCAACAATTATGAAAACTATACAACGTATCTGTCTTGTAGCATTAGTGGCATTGACCACTGGATGCCTGGATTTTGAACAGCTTAGGGATAATCCCAATGATCCATTAACTGTACCGCCCAGTTTATTGTTTACTGAATTAATCCCCTCTCCTGAATCCTCTTTTGCAGGAGATGCCTACACATTTGCCCAATATCACATCTGGATAGCTACAGATAATGCGGCAGCTCCAAGTTATCAGTTTGGACGGGCAAGCTTTACGTATGATAAAATCAGAAATATTGACAAAATGGATGAAGAGTCTGAACGGGTCAATGCACCTGTTTATTCCATCATCGGAAAGTTTTTCAGAGCCTATTATTATGTGGAGATGACCAGAAGAATGGGGGACATTCCACTTTCTGAATCTATGAAAGGTGCCGACAACCCTACTCCAGTGTACGACCCCCAGAAGGCAGTTTATCTAAAGGCCTTGGAATGGCTGGAAGAAGCCAATTTAGAACTTGGAGATTACATTCAGGCCAATCCGGGAGTAGTATTGGAAGGAGATGTTTATTTTAACGGGAATCTTAAAAACTGGCAAAAAATCATCAATGCCTATACAGTGAGAACCTTGGTGACCTTAAGTAAAAGGGAGTCAGATCCTGATTTGGACATTGCTGGACGAATGTCACGTATTTATACTCAGCCGGACAAATATCCTCTTCTGGTTAGTTCAGCTGATGATGCACAGCTGACTTATAGAAATGAAGACGGGTTTAGACAAACTTACAATCCTGATCAGGCGGTTTATAGGGCAGCGACAGTATATGCAGATACGTATATTGATATGCTAAAGAAATACAAAGATCCACGCTTGATGGCGGTAGCAGATCCTACGCAAGATGCACTTGACGCCAATCCTGGGAATGAATTAGCGGTGAGGTCGGATTTTAATAGTTATGCAGGAGCGGATTTTTCAGCGAATGGAACAGCAAATTCCAGTAAAAAGTTAGATGGGGACTTCTCACTTCCCAATGAGGAAAAGTATTGGAATTATATAGGACAACCTGCCATATGGATCGGTTATGCAGAGCAAGAGCTAAACTTGGCGGAGGCTGCTCATAGAGGATGGATAAGCGCAAATCCACGAGTTCACTATACTGCCGGGATAATTGCTTCAATGGGTTTTTATGGAATAGGAGAGCAAGAGGCGATGTCTTATAGTGAGAGCCATGCTCCGTATTTGTCAGGTTCGGAAGGCTTAACAAGAATTCACGAGCAGATGTATTTGGCTTATGCTGAGGAATATGGCTGGGAATCCTTTTTTATGACCCGAAGAACAGGCGTTCCAAGTTACAAATTCAGCAGTGAAAACAATGTGGACCAGATTCCTTTGCGATGGATGTATCCTTCATCTGAAAATGAACGGAATCAAGCCAACTATCGCAATGCCTTAATCAGCCAATTCGGCGCCGAGATAGATGACCGTGATCAGGTAATGTGGATTTTAAAATAACTTGCCTATCCACACCGCAGACGATATCTTTCAGCAAGTTGTCCGGAAAGTTTATATTCAATTAAGATTAACCCGAAATAGGCATTAGCCTATTTATTAAGACCTGAAACTACTTTAAAATCATTATTAAAACACACAGTGATTATTTCGATCGCTAAAAACAAATTATAATCAATATGAAACGATTGTTAGCACTTTGCTTGATGACTGTTTTCGCTTTCCAAAATCAAGGAATTGCGCAAGTCAAAAAAGCCAAACATGTACTTTTAATTGGCTTTGATGGATTGGGGGCGTATGCGGTTCCCAAAGCAGAAATGCCGAACCTGAAAAAGCTGATGGAAAGTGGTTCCTATTCCTTAGTCGCCCGAACAGTTTTGCCTTCGTCAAGTGCGGTCAATTGGGCATCCATGTTAATGGGTGCAGGTCCTACGGCGCATGGTTTTACAGAATGGGGGAGTAAGGTGCCAGAAATCCCTCCCTATGAAGTGACAAAATATGGATTGTTTCCATCTATTTTCAGTCTTATTAGAGATCAAATGCCTAAAACTAAAACTGCTGCTGTCTACACTTGGGATGGAATAGGTCCCCTGATCGAGCAACAGGCAATTGATGTGGTGTATAATGGAGAGACGGAGGATATGAACATTGCTAAAGCGGTAGAAGTTATCCAGGAGGGAGAAACTGCATTTATGTTTTTGCATTTCAGCGAACCTGATGGGGTAGGTCATACTATTGGTCATGACACCCCGGAATACTACGAAGAACTAAAAGCAGTCGATAAAAAAATCGGTCAGTTGATCGATGCGGTAGCCGCAGCGGGACTTACAGAAGAAACAATAATCATGCTGTCATCTGATCATGGGGGAGTGGACAAGGGGCATGGAGGAAAATCTTTGGAGGAAATTTACATTCCTTGGGTAATCTCAGGGCCTGGGGTCAAAGTAAACCACGAGATTAAAGATCTGATCATGACTTATGATACAGGGGCTACTATTGCTTGGATTTTAGGATTGGACATTCCGCAAAGCTGGAGAGGAAAGCCGGTGTTGGATAGCTTTAAGTGATGCTATCTGCTGGATTTAAATTACCAAATTATATTGGATCCGGCCAGATAGCATAGATACAATATGAGGAAAGAAAGGGCTTCGCTGGAGCCCTTTCTTTGTGATAATTCACTCTCACGATTTCAACACCCTATTGATGCCAACGTGAATGTCCCCACTCACGTTTTCAACAGCCGATTATAGTCATTGATCAAGTTACTAATTTCAGTGATCAGATTATTTCAGACCAATAGGGGGCTAAGTAGCAGAGCCTTTCGGATTAACTAGATGCCAACGTGAATGCCCGCTCACGATTTCAACACCCTATTGATGCCAACGTGAATGTCCCCACTCACGTTTTCAATAGCTTATTAAGACTTTTTGATCAAGTTGATACTTGCAGTGATCACATTATTTCAATCCAAACAGTGGCCTGAGCAGCGTTATCCTTCGGATTAACTCAAAAGTCCCAAAGCTACCTATGAACGTGATAAGCAAAACTAATACAAACTGAAGCTGTACTGGAATAGCCAATGGAAATATCCAAGCCGATCCCAAATACAAAAACACCATGTGTAGAATGTAGACAGGATAGGCAGCTTGGCTTAAGTAAGCTAGAACTTGACCGGATTTGTTGAGATGGAGACTGCTAAAGGCGAAAACAGTTAAAATCCATGAAAAGGACTCTAAGGTCAACAAATACCCGGGTTGGGAACCCCAAACCTGACCCATTCTGGTGAAATACAAAAGCATACCAGCTATTAAAAATACCCACCGCCACTTTTGGACCATTTTCCAGAAACCATCTCCGGTAAGAACAAAGCAAAAGCCGAAAAAGAACGCCAATAAACCCAAAACAAAGCCATGCCACGTCCCCGCATAAAGTTCAAAAGGCATGGGATCGACCGCTAAAGCTTCTCCTGCAAAACATACCCAGACCAAAACAAGGCCCCAAGGTTTGCTTAACGTCGCTTTGATCCAGCGTATAATCGTTCCTGATTCATGTTTTTTGATCAGGTAGAAAATCGGAAACAGGAGAACAACATAGCTGAAGATGTTGCCCAAAAACCACAGATGTCCAGGATCCCAAGAATAGTTCAGGTCCATGCTGTAATACCAGCGCCAGACCAGGAGGTGGAGCGGTACGATGGCAAATATCCCAAATACAAAAGGCAGGAGAATTCTTCTAGTCCGCTCTAGAATCAATTGACTCCAGGTACGTGACTGCATCGCATAATATACGCCCATTCCGGAGACAAAGAACAGGAGCGGGATTCTCCAGATATTCAAAAGAGCCATGGGCAGCCACAATGCAGCCCACGGTTCTCGTGAAGTAATAAAACCGATCATACGTCCCCATGCCTGGAAACCAATGGCAACATGGTAAATCAGCAAAAGCCCGATCGCAATCACCCTCAACCAATCAATGTCGTAACGTCTACCAGATCTGTGTGTAAGGTTTTCCATGAAATCAGTTCAGCATTTTGGCAATTTCAGGTCTGATTTTTTCCAGATAAGCATAGTCCAATTTGAGTCCCATCGGTTCCAGCATTCCCCCCATTACATCATAGATTTCTTTTACTTCCGCAAATGGAGCCGCTACGTTATCATAGGCTGTTGCACCATATTTATTCTTGATGCTCTTGTCCGCACCTCTTTCCAATAAGAGTTGCACAATCTCAGGCCTCCCAAAGAATGCTGCTGAAATTAATGCGGTGGAACCGTCGTTGTTTTGGAAATTGATATCTGCTCCTGCATCCAAAAGCAATTCTGCCATATCTTTTTTGTCGAAAATTGCTGCTGTAATCAAAGGGCTCGAACCACCAAAAGGATCTTTTACATTCAGGTCACTTCCTGCTTCGATATGCTGTTGGACAATAGCTGGATTATTGGACAATACAGCGGTATGCAGATCCATTTCTGGGGCCCCTTCCTTTTTGGTAGAAGACGTACTGCAGGAAGATAAAAGGAGCATGGCCAATAGAATAATAGAGGCTAAATTCTGTGATAGAAATACAGGGTTTTTCATGGTAAATTTTATTTTGATTGTATGCTGTAAAGTAAAATCCCAAAGCTTGTACATACTTAAAAGCCTTGCTTCCAAAAGCATAAGGAATACTCAAATGGATATCAATTATGGCGCATCCCTATAAAAAATGACGCAAATAGCATATATTCAGAACTTTTATTGGTGAAAATTGTCCTACAGTTTCGCCAGAACTCTACTACAGAATTTCTATAGCACACTACTACGATGTCGGATTTGTCTCCCCGGGAAAAAGAATTTTTGGATCAGTTGATTGCAAAAATAAATCTCCATCTATCCCAGGAGGAATTTGGTGTGACTGAACTGGCAGAGGAGATGCATATGAGTAGATCCAATCTGTTGCGGAAAGTCAAAAAAGTTACTGGCTTTTCTGTCAGTCAGTACATCAATCAGCTACGTCTAGCCCGTGCGATGGAACTCCTTCGCAGCAGCTCCAATAACGTCTCAGAAGTTTCACATCAGGTAGGGTTCAATAGTCCATCCTATTTCATCAAGTGTTTCAGAGAGCACTATGGCTATCCTCCCGGAGAAGTGGGGCGACATATTGATCCCATCAAGGAAGAACCATCAGAAAAGCCGATTGACAAGACCACAAACAGGAAGTGGGTTCCGGCTGCACTTATACTTATAGTATTGGGGCTGGTTGGCTTGATATTGACAACGCAGGATTTTTTTTCGGAAACATCTACCCAAGAAAAATCCATCGTGGTGCTGCCATTTAAAAATGAAAGTGCCGACTCGAGCAATGTGTACCTGATCAATGGTCTGATGGAAGCAACGCTGAATAATCTCCAAAAAATCAAAGACCTAAAAGTGCTTAGCAGGACTTCTGCTGAGAAATATAGAGGAAGTCTCAAATCGATACCGGAGTTGGCTGCGGAGCTTAATGTCAATTACGTGGTGGAGGGGAGTGGCCAGAAAATGGGTGACAATATCGTACTCAATATCCAGCTGATTGATGGAGCAAATGATCGCCATCTTTGGAGTAAACAATATCGACGGGAAGCGAGTGATATCTTTGCACTACAACTGGAAATATCCAAAGACATCGCTCAAGAAATCAAAGCCGTCATCACTCCGGAAGAAAAATCCAGAATTGAAAAGGAGCCGACGCAAAACTTAGAAGCTTACGACTACTTTATGCAGGGAATGGATCTTCTGAATAAGGGTGGGGATGAAAACTTGTTGGGATCCGTAAAATACTTTGAGCAGGCGATTGAACAAGATAAACGTTTTGCGTTGGCCTATGCCTGTGCTGGGATGGCTTTTTATTACTATGATATGTTTAAGTCGGAAAAGGTATACGTGGATAAATTAGCCAATTACTCAGACAAGGCTATGCTTTATGATCCGACCTTGGGAGAAAGCCTTATTGCCAAAGCGATGTACTACCTTGTCAAGAAGGAATATAGCCAGGCATTACCATTTTTAGAAAAAGGGCTAGAATACAGGCCAAATTCTTCCTTGATTATTGGACTTCTGGCAGATTTTTATGCGAATAATCTTCCCGATACTGAAAAATACCTAGAGTATGCGCTGAAGGGAATGCAATTGGATGCAGGGGCAAGTGATTCAGTATCCACCAGTTACTTCTACTTAAGATTAGGGAACGCGTTGATCCAAACTGGTTTTGTGGATGAATCCATGGATTATATCGACAAGTCCCTGTACTATTTCTCAGGCAATATGTATTCCCGGTATGTCAAAGCCTTTGTCAGCTATGCACAGGATCAGGATCTGAACCATACACGCCAACTTTTAATAACTGAATTCGAAAAAGACACCACACGTTTTGACATCCTGCAGGACGTAGGAAAAGTCAGTTACTACCTTCGGGATTATGATTCAGCTTACTATTATTATGAATGGTTCAACCGGATCAGGGAAGAGCAAAAACTGAATGTGTATGTGCATGAAAACATGCTCATTGGCGTGGTCTATGAAAAAGTTGGGAAAGTCGGGGAAGGACGAAAATTGATCGAGAGTTACCGTAGCTATCTTGATAATGACCAAACAGTTTATAAAGATCTGGGCTTGACGATGTATTATTCCCATGAAGGAGATTTTGACAGGGCATTATCGCATTTTCGGAAGTTTTCCAAACAGGATCATATTCAATACTGGGTAATCCTTTTTTTAAACAAGGATCCAATGGCGGATGAAATCAAAAATCACCCTGAATTCAAAAAAATCTGGAAGGGAATAGAAGAAAAATTTTGGGCCAACAATACCAAAACCCGAGCGCATCTGGAAGAACAGGGACTATTGTAAAGTGGATTGGATTAGAGTAAGTCTTTAAGGAAGCTGAAATCAAGTTCAGTTAAAGGTACGCTACCGTGTTTTAGCTCTTTAATATTAAGTATATGACTCTACGTAATCCTGCACGTTGTCAAATAAAGTTGCCCGGTCGCCGCCGTTCGTGTCACCACGAATGGCTCTAGTTTCCTAAAGCCGTATTTCAAGTTAAAAGGGTTGAATCTAACCTAGGTGTAACATTTTTGAGGGTCATATTAAGTTAGCCTGAAGTGGCATAATACACTTATAATCAATATTATATGTGTGTTACTGAAAGAGAATGTTAAACCCCGAATTGAAGAAACAGGCTTTAATTTTCAGTTTTGAATATTCTCAATTGTTGTAACAAAAAAGAGGCCGCCAGACTAGCAACCTCTTTTCTGACTGACTATTCTTGGTCACTCCAAGGCTAAACGTATAGCTTGTTCAACGGGAGTATACCCAATCTCCGAACCGGCTATAGTTAACTCATTTCGGAACAGCAAAGGAGGTTGAGCCATAAATTTAGGCGTGATTCCTTTGTGAGCTTGAGCGGCATGAACCAAAAAGGGATGACATAGGTAGACGGTTCCAGCCTTACCTGTCGCGTAAGCTTTGGCTCTTTGTGGTAACTCATCTAACTTGTTGGCAAGTTCCATAAATGAAAGTCCGTTTTCATTCTCCTTGGACAATAGTTTTGCAACGTCTAGGTGCGATCCTTTATAAACTATGGTAGGAGCATCATTATCGCTGACATCTGAATATAAAATCAATAGCAATAAAGCGCGTCCCTTTGATTTGACATTGATACGCCACTCCATCGTCGGATCATTGCCCGGAAAACTCGCATCTACGTGTTTGCCGGTGTCATTGGGTAGCTTGTCGGCCGGAAATCTAACAGGAAATGCACCAACACTTCGACAAGGAGCCCATTTGTTGAAACCGATCAGTTGATTAAAAGCCGTGTACAACTTTGGCGTATTTACTGACTCAATAAAAGGCCGCTGTGTGTACATTCCCAAGCGAATCACAGGTTCAGTCCAGGAACTGGGATTGGATCTGTCGAATGGAATATCTTTCCATAGAATATCTACAACTTTTTCTGCAAGCTGAAGTGAAAATGCATCATCAATGCGAATGAACCCATCGACAATAAACTGTTCTATATCATTTTTACTTAATATATCTGCCATAAAATTTGCTTTTTAAGCCAGCAAGCAAGACGTCATCCATCGTGCAACGAGGCGTTTTTTTAGTGAGAAACTAGGGAAATTTGACAATAGTAGAAAAGGGGCTGTCTTAAAGGTACCCGTCATTTCGAAATGCCTGTCTATGTCGGCAAGCAAGTAAGTATTTACCTGCCTGCGGTAGGCTTCTCTCGTAATGGCGCCAGAACTGATAGCAGACGGGCACATCGCTTTGGAATAAAGCGTAAAAGGAAAAATTATAGCATTACTGTCATTCTCATGGCACAAATATAGAACAAACTGATTATTCGTTTTATTTCTTAAGGCACAATTAAAAATGTAGAAGTTCCGAAACTGAAATTTCCAGACCAGTTGCAATCTTCATCAAACCCGGATTATGTATTAGAATTCGTAGTGAGGGTTTAAAGTGCAAGAAAATCAGACTGTTTGGAGACTGAGGCATAGCACCGCTATGGTGAAGTAGAAAACAGAAACAAAGTGACTGATATTGAAGCAGTTTAAAGCTGTAATAGATTTTTTAATGCATATTTCGGGTTAAGGTATTTAACCGGGGATTTGTTTTACCATTCTCAATCATATAAAGTTGAGTGCGGCCAATCTCACAATCAAAAGCTGATGAAGAACTGTTTGACATTGCAGTTGCAGTAAGAGTAGGGGCACTGGACGGAAGACATCCGGAAATTGAAAAACAATCCTTGCTTGCAATTGCAAATGCTTTAAAGAAAGAGGGGAAATTTTTATTGAAGATGGGAATCCATTAAAGGAGGTACCTCTTGATAAAATTCGAGTAGATGCCGACGATTGAACGGTGTAGTAACTTCACCTAATTCGGGCCTGCAGGTTTATTAATTCCCTACCATCAGCCCTTGCCTATTTCTTACCCTGCGAAAGCTATTGTCCCCATTTCGGCGTTTGCTTTTGAGCCGGTGTTCAGGCTGCTGAATTGAATAATTACTGGGATATCCGAATGTATTGCGCAGCTATATTTTTTTTGCAAAGCTATAGGCTTAGGATCAATTAAATCATTAAAACGTATTTTGCGCACTCGCTGTGCTTGAATATTTATTTCGTATGGGCCGTCAGGGGGAGCATCTTCATAAAAGATAAATAGCGTGATAGTCGCTTTTTCCTTGGAAGTGTTCAATACGGATATCTTATCGTGGCTGGTAAAAAGGGGTTCCTTACCAGTAGTTTTAAAGGGTATACATCCCGCCGAAAATGCCCAATCTTTTTTGCCAATTGTTTTCATTGCTCATTTATTAAAAGATCTTTCATATAAGGACTAAGGAATACTCCTTCTGGATCAAAATTCTCACGAATACGCTGGAATTTATTCCATTCAGGATACAGTTCCTGCAGTTCTTTTGCGGTAAGCGAATGTTTTTTGCCCCAATGTGGCCTGCCATTATATTTTCTAAAAATAGATTCTACCGCATTAAAATATTCTTCATAAGGTAGACCTGCGTTATGATGCAAAGAAATAGTTACTGTATCACGTCCATAGGCGGGACTCAAAAAGGCATCATCTGCTTTTACAGTGCGGTAAAGAACCCGCCATGCAACTTCTTTTCTAAACTTAGCTTTTATAAGCCCTCTCACTTCCATGAAACAAGCCGGACCTGATTCCGCAGGAAATGCATATTCTATTTCATCAAATTTCAGGCTACGCTCCCGAGGAAGTATAGCATGGCTGCTCCCATTATTTTCCCGGTGAAGTTTCCCGTATTTTATCTCAGGCATTAAATCGGATGATTGATTCATAATCCTGATTTTTGCGGCATCACTTCTCGGATACCAATAAAAATCAAAGTTGCGGTTATCCTGCTGCAACTTCTCCAAATCTTCAAGACATCTATCTATGGTCACAAACCACTCTTTCCGGAAGAGTCGGTACGTAGGTTGTAACTGAAGCCGCATGTTTAGGAATATACCACAGCTTCCCAGTGAAACACGAAGCGCTTGCAGCAGTTCTTTATCATCAATAACTACTAGCTCGCCTGTCCCTGTAATCATTCTTACTCCGATCAGCATAGCAGACAGATTCTGCAGCTCCCGTCCGGTGCCATGCGTACCTGTGCCAATTGCCCCGGCCACAGTCTGCACATCTACATCTCCGGTATTATGCATGGCAAGACCGTAATCATGGAGCAGACTTCCTGCTTCATGAACTGTGCTTCCCCCTAAAACGGTGGCTTGATTTCTGTTCAAATCAGGGGATTCAACTCCTTTAAAGTGGTGTAATGATAAAAGTAGGTCCTTCGTTTCCACAAGTGAAGAAGAAGAATGGCCTGCGCCGACAACTCTTACATTTTTTTCTACTCTTGCCGCATTTTCTACTATAAAGCCTACCTCTTCTTCAGATTCAGGTGTGACTGTTTCCGCAGGTCTAAAAGACAGGCTACCGCTCCAGTTTTTCCATTCATCGCCCAGCATCATTATTCAAAATAGGCAATTGTGGTAAGAAGCGCGTTTTCCGCCTGACGTGAATCAAGGCGGGTATGCTGGACTACCACAGGTACATCGGATTCTATGACACAGGAATAATCCGTGTCTTTAGGTACCGGCTCTGGATCAGTAAGATCATTAAAACGAAGGTGTTTGGTACGTTGTGCCTCCACTGTAATCAGGTAGGGGCCTACGGGATCTTTATCAGCAAAAAAAAGCATAAGCTTAATCTCCGCTTTTCTATTGGAAGTATTTAAGATGCAAGCCGTTTCGTGACTTTCAAATTCTGGTTCGGGGCCGTTGCTGTACGAAGGAATAAATCCTTCGGCTATGACCCATGTTGTTTTGCCCAAAGTCTTCATTGATTTATTTTTTTGATTAAAATCCTTTTTTTCATCCATCTATACCCATAAGCAGTCAGTTCAAGGTCATTTTCAGAAGTATAATTTTCATAGTTCACGTTTCCGAAAATATTGAGGTAACCTTCCTGATCCTTTAGATCAACTTTCACAGTAACTGCTTCATTACTGAAATTATGGAGAATAAGTACTAAGCTACTTTCACTCTTGTAGTGCATCGCAATCACTTTATCAGAGTTGACCTTCAAAATTTCATATTTTCCAGTGCCAATTTCATGTAATTTTTTCCTTACCCAGATAGCCTTAATCATCCAGTTCAACAGCGATTCCGGGGCAAGACTTTGTGCTTTGGCATTGATGTTTTTATAACTTGAGGATCCTTTTGTGATAATACCCTGTGCTAGTTTCTTGGTGGGAGCGTTAGAAAAGCCACCGTTTTTTTCTGCAGTCCATTGCATAACTGTCCGTACGCTTTTCCTACCTTCTTTGGTTAGGTCTTCGCCCATCCCGAGTTCCTGCCCATAGCGCAGCACAGGTGTGCCTGGAAGAGTGAGTAAAAGACTATATGCCATTTCAAGTTTTTGGAAATCATTTTTAAACATGGGTGCTAGCCTTCTTCTTATACCCCTATCGAAGATGCGCATATCCTCTTCTGGAGCAAAAACCTTAAACACCTCTTCACGCTCTGCTGGGCTTAGACGCTCAAGATCCAGCTCATCATGATTTCGCAGGAAATTGACCATTTGTTCATCATAACTTAGTTCGGGGAGTTGATGAAGGGCATTGATTAGCGGGGTTGCCCTTTCACGTGCAAAGGTAAGAAACAGGTAATTGTTGATGTAAAAGTTAAAAAGCATGTGCATTTGATCATTCTTCCCAAAAAAATTCATGTACTCATCAACCTCTACGTCTACTTCTGCAAGTAAGACTGCTTCTGGATTCTTTTCACTGATGTACTTTCTAAGTCTTCGAAAAATATCATGTGGATCGTTATCAAATTTATGATTGCCTTTCTCTCTGATCATATGCGGTGCGGCATCATTTCGGAAACCTGAAATGCCAAGTTTTAACCAAAAGTCAACAATTCTGAAAACCTCCTCCTGTACTTCAGGATTAGTCATATTCAGATCAGGTTGGTCCTGATAAAATGTATGATAGTACCATGTTTTGGCTTCCTTGTGGTATTCCCAATTTGAATTGCCCTGGTCTTTACCAAAAATCAAAAATTCCGCATCATTCTCAGGTTTTTCGTTTGCCCATACATAGAAGTCCCAGTACTTTGAAGCCTTATCTTTTACAGCTTCCTTAAACCAAAAATGCTCTTCTGATGTATGGTTTACCACCAAATCAATTAGTATCCGTATCCCTACCTTGGTTGCTGCATTCACAAATTCTGTAAAATGTCCTAGGTCCCCCAATCTCTTATCTACCTCAAAATAGTTCCGTACATCATATCCATCATCCTTATTGGGCGAGTCATAAAATGGGAGCAGCCATACGCAGTTAATTCCCAATTCCGATAAATAGGGTAATCTGGCCATAAGCCCAGGAAAGTCACCTATTCCATCATCATTAGAGTCCATAAAGGCTTCTATATCCAGTGAATAGATGATTGCGTTTTTATACCAATGCTTGTCCATTACTTTCTTTTAAATGTGGAAGGACTTCTTTTCCAAAAAACTCAATAAATTCTTCCTGCTTCCTATTCACATTATGGATATATATATGTTCAAAACCCATTGTTGAAAATGCTGCTATCTTCTCAATGAAAACCTCCGGATCATTGGAAACGATAACATGTTCTTTAATGTCTTCTTTCTTTACGATAGTGCCGATGGCATCAAATTGTTCAGGTGTATTTATTTCAGATAGTACTTTACTCGGGAAAATATTATTTCTCCACTGTTCCCAGGCTCCGACAAGCGCTTCATCGGGTGTTGCAGCATAAGATACCTGTACTTTCAAAGCCATAGGTTTAGGCGCAGTATTTCCTTCTTGGAATGCACTGATTATTTTTTGAAGCTGGTCGGCAGCTTGTGATACCGTAATCAGTCCATCTGCCCAGCCTGAAAGCCATCCGGCCGTTTGTTCGGTGATGGCAGCACCATAGACCTTTATACAGGAAGTAGGAGTGGTAAACAATTTGGCATTTTCGACGGTAACCAGCCCCTTATGGGAGACATAATCGCCCTGCCAGAGTGCACGCATCACGGCCACGGATTCCTTAAGTCTTGCATTGCGAATTTTTTTTGCCGGCCAATGTTCACCGGTGATTGCTTCGTTCAATGCCTGCCCGCTTCCGGCCGCCAGAAAAAACCGGTGGGGAAACATTTCATCAAGTGTGGCAACAGCTTGGGCAATAATTGCCGGATGATAGCGCTGACCCGGGGCGTTGACTATTGCAAAATCCATACTTGTGGCATGCATTGCAGCTCCGAGCCAGCTCCACGCAAAGCCGCTCTCACCCTGCGTATTGCTCCATGGATGGAAATGATCCGAAGAAAGAGCAGCATGAAAACCTGCGTTTTCCGCTTGTTGTACAAGTTTAAGCAAGTGACTTGGCGAAAACTGTTCATGTGATGCGTGGAATCCTATTCGCATAACTATCTGGGCTTTTACATTTTTTTACTACTATAAAAATGCCAATCGGTACAAGCTCTTTTGGCTAAAAACATTATTCTGTGAGGAACTAAGTCTTTTTCGATCGCTTAGATTTTAGGAAAAATAGTATTAACCTCAGTCTAATTTTTCTCACTTTCTTAAAACCCTTTTCATTAGTGGGCTGATTATCTCCGTTAGGCGACTTATAATCAGGTTCTGATACTTACAAAAAACAATTTAAATTAGTGGGAGACTGAAAAGTGAAGAATTAAGTAAATTTGGGAATGGATCAAGATATAAGATGGGAACAGCGTTTTTCAAATTTTGCAAATGCATTAAAAAAAATGACAGAAGCGGTGAATTACATCAGCCATAATTTTAATGAAAAAGATAAACCTCTTGATGAAGGCAATTTGGGCTATGTTCGTGACGAAATTATAAAGGAGGGGCTTATCCAGCGGTTTGAATATACGCATGAACTGGCATGGAATGTCATGAAAGACTACGCTGTATTTCAGGGAAACCCAACCGTTGGTGGCAGTGGAGACGCTACTAAGGAAGCTTTTCAGTTGCAATTGATTTCTGACGGAAAGATATGGATGGAAATGATTGAAAGTCGAAATAAAACCTCACATACCTACAATGAAAAGACAGCGGATGAGATTTACACCAAAATCCTTTTAAGTTACTATCCCGCTTTTTTGGAGTTTTTCGGAATAATTGAAGTAAAAATGAATAGGGGGGAGGGATTCAACTTTTAATATGGGTGATTTTGGCTTAGATAAAGAAGATGTGGGGCTTATAAAGACGGTATTTTTAAAATTTGACCAAATTGAAAAAGTACTTATTTATGGTTCCCGAGCAAAAGGAAGTCAGAAACCATCATCAGATATTGATTTTACGCTCTTGGGAAAAAATATCAATTTGAGTGTACAGCTGGAAATTGAGTCAGAATTGAATGAGCTATTGCTGCCATACAAATTTGACGTTTCTCTCTATGATAAAATTTCCAATCCGGATTTTAAGGATCATATAGACAGAGTGGGAAAAGAATTTTATAGTAAAGCCCCTTGATATTCTTTTGGTTAATACATTCACGTTAACGTCATTTGTTTTGATCCGCTGTGGGCCAATCACTTTTAAATTGATCCTTTATCTAATTGTATGGCTGTATATCCTGAATTCCGTTAAAAATTTTTTACCGGTATTCTCAGATCAATCCATCTGTTTTAGCGTAGTTTGCTTAAACCCGGATTATGCATTAGGATTCGTAGTAGCCTGTCCCGATCTAATATCGGGAAGGGTTTAAAGTGCAAGAAAATCAGGCTGTTTGGAGATGGAGGCATAGCACCGCTATGGTGAGCCTGCCTGCGGTAGGCAGGATCGAAGACAGAAACAAAGTGACTGATTTTGAAGCAGTTTAAAGCCGTAATAGATTGTCTAATGCATATTTCGGGTTAAACCCAAAGATTTGGAGAGTAGTATTATGGAAGGTGTAATTCTGATAATTGACGACGAGAAAGATATTCGAAACCTACTGGCTAAAACGCTCGAATATGAAGGATATGCAGTTCGTACCGCCGAGAATGCCAAGGCAGGAATGAAGATTCTGAGGGAGTCACACGTGCATGTAGTCCTATGTGATGTCAAACTTCCAGATGCTAAAGGAATAAACCTTACCGGTGAAATTAAAACAGCTTTTCCTGAAACGGAAGTGATCTGTCTGACAGCTTTTGGAAATATTGCTGATGGGGTTCAAGCTATGAAAAACGGTGCCTTTGACTACTTGGTGAAAGGAGATGATAACGACAAAATCATCCCACTGGTGAGCAGGGCAGACGAAAAGGCAAGATTACAGTTTCGGATCAGGGAACTGGAAAGCAGAATGAACCAAAAATATGGTTTTGAGCAGATTATCGGAAATTCTCCTTTTATCAAGCAAGCAATCCTACTTGCCCAAAAGGTAGCCCCTTCGGATGCGACGGTGCTACTTACAGGACCAACAGGAACAGGGAAAGAAGTTTTTGCACGGGCTATCCATTCATCCAGTTCTAGAAATATTAAGAGTTTCGTGGCAGTTAACTGCAGTGCTTTCGGCAAGGACTTGCTTGAAAGTGAGCTGTTCGGATATAAAACAGGTGCTTTCACCGGTGCTTACAAAGATAAAAAAGGACTTTTTGAAGAAGCCAATCAAGGTACTATATTTCTGGATGAGATAGGTGAACTTGATCCTGATCTTCAGGCAAAACTCTTGCGTGTATTGGAGTCAGGGACATTTTTGAAGTTGGGAGACACGAAGGAAACCCAAGTGAATGTACGGATAATTGCAGCTACCAACCGTGACCTGGAGGAGGAAAGTGCCACTGGCAAATTCCGGGAAGATTTGTTCTATAGACTCTCCGTGTTTCAGATTAAATTACCTGCCTTGAATGACAGGAGAGAGGATATTCCCATGCTAACTGAACACTTTGCTGCACAGTTGGGAATAAAGACAGGCAAAAAGATCAACGGCATTTCCAAAGAATACCTTGAGGCGATGAAGAAGCATTCCTGGAGGGGAAATATCCGTGAATTACGGAACATCGTAGAAAGATCAGTGATACTCTGTGATGGGGACGTGCTAACAAAAGAGGTTTTACCGCTGGATTTTGACAAAGCATCCGAACGACGGACGAGTGGGATATTCGAATTGCGGGAAGTGGAAAAACAACATCTCAAGATGGTGCTGAGTCACACCGAGGGTAACAAAACCAAAGCTGCCAACTTATTAGGCATTGGAATCTCAACGCTTTACCGCAAGATGGAGGAATATCAGCTTACTGATTAAATCGCTTCTCATAAAATCATCTGCGTTGAAGTGGAAGCACACCATTCAACTAAACCGTGCTTCAACCCCAGCAATACTTCTACTCCTCATTTCCCTATTCAAATGATTCTTTAAATGCAGCGCGTTGGATTCTACGTTCAATGTATGATTGCTCGGTGAATTAACTTTTTAGAACAGCGCGTGAAAAGAGCAATAGAAGAAGAAAATTGCCTAACCACATGGCTTTCTGGTATAGCGACTGCTTCATATTGGGAAATCGGTTCATTTTGAGCCAGTTTTAGATTAGCCTAAACAATTGCTTTTAATTTTTTGAATACCGTAACATACTGAATTACAGTGTTTATCCAATTTTTTTTGAGAGTCATTTTTTTATAGGGCACCTGATTTGGCATTGGTGGAAAAAACTGATGCAGATGATGTCAAACAAGAAAACTATCAAACACAACCCAAAGCGATACCAAACCGCAGCTGACCGGTTAGCGAATATTGCTTATCTCAAATGGCCTTTCATTATCATGGCCATGTTGGTCTTCCTGATTGTTGTCCTGGTCCACTTAAACCTAATCTAAGTATGAACTTTATGATGACAATTTCCATGCTTCTGCTAAGCCTAGCGGTATTCGGTATGCTTTACAAATCCTTGGGCTTTTTCCAAAAGCTACTAAAAAACTAACATGAAAACCTTTGAAGCTTACCTAACTCAGTATCGACCTAATCACTTGGAAAAATGATAATTCTCCTAGCCATAGCAATGGCCTCATTTGGCTACCTGTTTTATGCAATTGTTAAACCTGAAAAATTCTGATCATGTATACTCAAATACTTGGAGTTATCCTGATTTTCCTGCTTTCAGTAGGTTTGGCCTGGCCACTTGGCAAATATATGGTCAAGGTCTTCCGCGGGGACAAAATCTGGACGGATTTTCTTTCACCGGTGGAGCGGATAATCTTCAAGCTATCCGGAATAGATCCAAACCGGCCCATGGACTGGAAACAAAACCTCAAAGCGCTTCTTGGAGTTAATTTGGTCTTTTTTCTTTTAGCCTTTATCGCTTTGATATTTCAGGGATCCCATCCTTTCTGGAACCCGGTGAATATAGGTGATTGGGAACCCACTCTTGCCTTCAATACCGCTGTCAGCTTTACTACAAACACCAACCTACAGCACTATAGTGGTGAAACGGGGGCATCCTATTTTACCCAGTTAGTAGTATTTTGCTGGTTACAGTTTGTCAGTGCCGGAACCGGTATTGCGGCTTGTGCGCTTCTTTTCCAAGGTTTGAAAAACCGTACCGGAACCAGTTTGGGCAATTTCTATAACCTTATGGTCAAAAGCTGTACCCGGGTATTATTGCCTTTAGCAGTTGTATTGGCAGTGATCCTGATGATCAATGGTACCACTTCAAATTTTGAAGGACTCGCTGTAGTCACCACTTTGGAGGGGAAAACAGTGCAGGTGGCAGGTGGGCCGACAGCTCCGATGGTAGCCATCAAACAATTGGGAACGAATGGTGGAGGATATTTTGGTCCCAATTCAACACATCCTTTTGAAAACCCAAACTACCTGACCAATATCGCCGAGAACGTGGCTATTCTAATTATTCCCATGGCATTGGTTTTTGCATTTGGTTTTTATCTGAACAGAAAAAAACTGGCCATGATGTTCTTTGGGATAATGAGCCTGTTGTTTGTAGTGTTTACCACGATTTCCGCATCTGAAGAAATGAAAGGAAACCCGGCCATTATAGAAATGGGAATAGCGGCAGGCCAGGCGAATATGGAGGGTAAGGAAGTCCGGTTTGGTGCGGCGGCCTCTTCTATGTGGGGAGTCTCCACCACCGCGACTTCCAATGGCTCAGTCAACAGTATGCATGACAGCCATACGCCGCTTTCAGGAGGAGTATTTATGCTCGATATGTTTATCAATGCTGTTTATGGAGGTGTGGGAGTTGGCTTCATCAATTTCTTTCTTTTTGTGATCGTGGCAGTCTTCATCGCTGGACAGATGATCGGTCGGACGCCTGATCTACTAGGTAAAAAGATAGAAGCAGGAGAAGTCAAGATTGCAGCACTTGTTGTAATCCTGCACCCTCTTTTGATTTTGGTAGGAACTGCCATAGCAAGTTATGCCATGGTTCAGGATTCTTCACTTGGGTGGCTCAACAATCCCTCTTTTCATGGATTCTCAGAAATGCTCTATGAAAATACCTCTGCTGCGGCCAACAACGGTTCCGGCTTTGAGGGATTGGGCGACAACACGCCATTTTGGAACATTTTGACAGGCCTGATCATGCTGCTGGGAAGGTACTTGCCGATCATTGGACCAATGGCGATTGTGGGTTCTCTGTCAGCCAAAAATGCTGTTCCGATGACTTCAGGATCCCTACAGCTGGAGAGCCCTGCATTCGGAGCGGTACTTATTTCAGTCATCGTGATTGTAGCGGCGTTGGCATTTTTTCCTGCCATGGTTTTAGGGCCATTAGCAGCGTATTTCACCCTTTAATCCTTGAATTATGTCAGATAAAAATAAATCGCTGTTCAGTGCAGAGACAGTTGGTCAGGCTGTGGGACAATCATTCTTAAAACTTTCCCCTTCCCTGATGATCAAAAATCCTGTGATGTTTACAGTTGAGATCGGAACAGGTATAATGCTGGTTGTGACCGTACTATCAGGATTTTCCATCCAGGAGAGTTTGGGCGATTTTGGTTACAACGCAGTAATTACGGGCATACTTTTCCTAACAGTATTGTTTGGAAATTTTGCCGAAGCTATCGCTGAGGCAAGAGGCAAGGCACAGGCTGATACGCTGCGTAAAACCAGGCAGGACACGCTGGCCAAACTTCTTAATGACGATGGATCTATAACCGAAATGAGTTCTTCTGCGCTGAAGAAAGGCGCTATTTTCTTACTTGAAGCTGGCGATGTGGTTCCTGCGGACGGGGAGATTATAGAAGGGGTGGCATCCATTGATGAGTCTGCAATTACGGGTGAGTCTGCTCCTGTGATCCGGGAAGCTGACACAGATCATAACAGTGTGATCGGTGGTACCAAAGTACTTTCAGATAAGGTGAAAGTACAGATAGTCACCGAACCGGGAGAAAGTTTTCTGGACAAAATGATTGCTCTGGTAGAGGGTGCCAACCGTCAGAAAACGCCCAATGAAATAGCATTGACGATTCTCTTGGCAAGTTTTACACTGATATTCCTCATCGTGACTGTAACGTTAAAGCCGTTTGCTGATTTTGCAAATGCACCAATTTCCATCGCCGCACTGGTGTCTCTCTTTGTATGCTTAATACCCACTACTATTGGAGGATTATTGTCGGCAATTGGAATTGCTGGTATGGACCGTGCTCTTCGGGCTAATATAATCGCCAAATCCGGTAAGGCGGTGGAGACGGCAGGGGACATTGATACCCTGCTTTTGGATAAGACAGGTACCATCACCATCGGCAACCGTAAAGCGACAGGTTTCTATCATCTGGAAAATATCAGCGATGAAGAATTTGCGCGATTATGTGTAATAAGTTCATTTTCTGATAGTACTCCGGAAGGTAAATCGATCATTGAACTGGCAAAACAGCAAAATGTAACGGTGGATAAAAGTGGGGTAAGAAATGCCTCCTTCATAAAGTTCAGCGCCGAAACCAGGGTGAGCGGAGTGGACTTGCAGGATGGCAGGAAAATCAGAAAAGGAGCTTGGGATGCCATCTACAAGTGGTCAGAAAATAAGGAAGACTTGCGCTTACTTGAAGATAAAGTAAAGGAAATCTCAAATAAAGGAGGTACTCCACTGGCATTGGCAGTGGATAGAAAAGCGCTTGGAGTGATCCAGTTAGAGGATATTATTAAACCTGGGATTCAGGAACGCTTCGAACGGCTGAGAAAAATGGGTGTGAAAACAGTGATGGTGACCGGTGACAACCCGCTCACAGCAGCATTCATAGCCGAGAAAGCCGGAGTTGATGATTACATCGCTGAGGCCAAACCTGAAGACAAGATGAATTATATCAAAGACGAACAGCGTCTTGGCAAACTGGTAGCCATGATGGGCGATGGAACAAATGATGCTCCTGCCTTGGCTCAAGCTGATGTGGGTGTAGCGATGAACAGCGGCACACAGGCAGCAAAAGAAGCCGCCAATATGGTGGATCTGGATAGTGATCCTACCAAACTTCTGGAAGTGATAGAGATTGGGAAGCAGTTACTTATCACCAGAGGAAATGTGACTACTTTCTCCATTGCGAATGATGTGGCCAAGTATTTTGCCATTGTTCCAGCCCTCTTTTCGGCAGCTATCCCAGGCTTGAACGCACTGAACATTATGAATCTATCAACTCCAGAATCAGCCATTCTTTCAGCAGTGATATTCAATGCGATCATCATCCCAATGTTGATTCCACTCGCACTCAGTGGTGTGAAGTATCGGCCTGTCGGAGCATCTTCTTTACTGACCAGAAACCTGCTCGTATACGGCTTGGGTGGTATTGTAGTGCCATTTATCGGAATCAAACTGATAGACTTAGTGGTCAGTCTCGCATTTTAATTAAACTAACTATGAAATCTTTAAGAACAGTCATTGGGTTAGGAATTAGCACTCTTAGCTTATTTGGAATCTTGTATCCGCTTGCCATGGTAGGCATAGGAAAAGTAATGCAGGATCGCTCCGCTGGGAATCCGGTTATCAGAAACGGGCAGTTGGTAGGGTTTGAGCAAATCGGCCAGTCGTTTACCAGCCCGGGGTACTTTTGGGGCAGGCCTTCAGCAGTGGATTATGATGCGTCATCTACCGGAGGTTCTAATTTAGGCCCTTCAAATCCTGAGTTTCTTACCTTGGTTCAAGAGCGGATTGATTTCCTTCTCAGCAGTAATCCAGGGCTGAAGAAATCAGCTATTCCGGTAGAACTGATTACTGCTTCCGGTTCTGGGATTGATCCCCATATCAGTGGACAAGGTGCGCTGCTGCAGGTGAACAGAATAGCACAAGCCCGTTCGATTAATCCTGATTTAATTTTAGCGCTGATTGAAGAACATAAGGAGACTGCATTGCTGGGGCTCTTTGGACCATCGGATCAGGTAAACGTGCTCCAATTGAATTTAGCGCTGGATGAGCTAAGTGCCCAAACTAGCAAATCCACGTTTATCCAGCCTTCATCACTAATCCCTTAATTAAGTAGAATACTATGAGTTTGAAAGCTTTGATTAGCTGTTTTCTGTCCTTCAATTCTTCCCGTCCTAGGCCAGGAAAACAGCTCACGTTCAAACCTTCGGATCAAGTTACGCTGAACTGTAGCTCTTTTTTCGGTAGTGATACACCCGACAGCTTAAGGCAAAAGAGGTATTTTCATAACTTCTACAGCCAGTTTGATATCACAGACAAACTGGGTTTGATTGCCGGGTTTGATATAGACGCCCAGCAGCAGACCAAAGAAAGTAGATCGTATCATGTATGGTATTCTCCTGTACTGATTGCCCGTTATATGGCAAGTGACAAATTAACATTGGCCGCCCGGACAGAATATTATTCTGATTCTTCGGAAGTTATTGTTTCCATCCGGACGCCGAATGGATTCAAGGCCTTTGGCTGCTCCTTTAATGTAGATTATGCGGTTGCTGACAATGTGCTCTGGCGAATTGAAGCAAGGGGTTTCAAGAGTGGAGACGACATTTTTGAAAAGGATGCTATTCCGTCAACTAGTAATGTCTTTTTGGGAACGGCTTTTTCGGTAGCCTTTTAATATACTTTTGCCGCACTAAAAATGGAAGTAGGAATGGAGAATTCATCAGGAGATCAATTTTTAAAACTGATCCGTCAACGTAAGAAGGGGCGGCTGAAAGTATATATAGGAATGATCGCCGGAGTAGGAAAGACGTATCGAATGCTTCAGGAAGCACACGAGTTAGTGCAATCGGGAGTCGATTTGACGATAGGGTTTATAGAACCACACGACAGACAGGAGACAATTGCCTTGGTCGAAGGGATTCCTATAATCTCCCGCAAGAAGGTTTTCTACAAAGGCAGAGAACTGGAGGAAATGGATCTGGAAAAAATTCTTGACATTCGTCCTGATGTTGTTTTAGTGGATGAACTTGCCCACACTAATATTCCCGGAAGTAAAAATGAAAAGCGTTGGCAGGATGTAATGGATTTGATTTCAGCCGGCGTCAATGTAATTACGGCATTTAATGTTCAGCATCTCGAAAGTATGGTAGATAGCGTCCAGAAAATCTCTGGTATCCAGGTCAAAGAGTGTATCCCGGATAAAATTCTTCTTCATGCTGATGAAGTTGTAAACATTGATCTTCCGGCAGAAGACTTGATCAAAAGATTAAAAGAAGGAAAGATCTACAGTGGTGACCGGATTAGCCGCGCCCTGGAGAATTTCTTCCGACCGGAACAGATCCTACAGTTGCGGGAACTGGCACTCCGCCAAGTAGCGACCCAGGTAGAGCATCAGATTCAAAATAGGCTTCCCGCTGGGACGGGAATGCAAAGAGAGCGGTTTATGGCATGTATCAGCACCAATTATGATGGAGGCAAAAAGATCATCCGGAAGGCCTCCAGGCTAGCCTCACACTACCAGGCTGTATGGTATGTGCTGTATATACAGCTTCCAAGGGAACATTCCGATAGAATTGATTTGAATATACAGCGAAAGCTGCTCCAGAACCTGAAATGGGCTGCAGAATTGGGGGCAAAGATAATCAAGGTGAAGGGAACCGATGTTCCGGAGCTTATTTACCAGGAAGCGTTAGCACATAGGATCAGCAATCTGATTTTGGGCAGGCCGCATTTTAGCCTTTATAGGCAGGTGACCGGCAAAAACTATTTTGATAAATTGCTCAAGAAACTGTCAGACCAAGAAATCGATGTGATTCTGGTATTCTAATCAAAAAACATGAAGGTAAAATACAAATTGTTCCTCTCTTTACTTTTTCTCTTGGGAGTGATTGTTCTGGTGGGGGGATTCGGTAGTTATTATCTACGCTGGCTAGCCAAGGATTCTGCAGCGATTATTCAAAACAATAATAGGAGCCTTACTTATTTAAGAACGATTGAAGGGTTGTTGGATGATTTGCAGTATATGTACTTGATTGAAAAACCGGACGATTCAGAAACAGCTAAGATCTTTTCTGCAATAGATGAATCCTTGGTTTTACAGCAGGCAAATATTACGGAAGCAGGCGAACAGGAATTTACCGACAGGTTTGCAAATGACCTGGAAAGACTTCAGAAGATGTTTGTTCCTGAAGGAATCATGCCCTTTAAAGAATTCAAAAGTGAGGCAATTCCATTGATCAGGCTAATCAGAGACCAATCCCAAAGTATCTACCTTATCAATGAGGAGATAATGTTGCAACGGAAGGAGCAGGCAGCAGCCACGGCTGAAAAGGCAGTTTTGTACATGAATATTTTCGGAGGTTCCAGTGTTTTGATAGCGCTGGTTTTTATCATTGGCCTGCCTATTTATATATCCAAGCCTCTTGAGACGTTTGCTGTCGCACTAAAAGAAATCTCCAATGGCAACTATAAAGTGAACGTTCCAATCCGCTCCAGGGACGAATATGGTAAATTGGCGGGTCTGTTCAATCTGATGGTAGGGAAACTTGATGCTTACGAGAATTCCAATCTTGCAAAAATGATCAATGAGCAAAAGCGACTGAACGCCGTCATTAATCATATGGATGAGGCCATTTTAGGACTTGATGAATGTAAGAAAGTAATCTTTGCAAATGACCATTGCCTGAGACTTTTGGGTGTGGAGCGTGAAGCTATCATTGGCGAATATGCATCCAAATTTGCCGCAGGTAACCAATTGATGGAAAACCTGATCCAGGAATTGATGATTGATTTTATGCCTTTCGAAGAAAAAGTATATCCGCCAATTGCCATTGTGGACAACCGGAGAGAAAGACTATTTTCAAAAAACATCATCAATGTAATGGGAAGCCTAGATGATGATGATAAGAAAAAAAGTTTGATGGGACATGTTATTGTATTGACAGATATCACTGATTTTACCGAAAAGGACAAAGCCAAAACCCACTTTATAGCCACACTTTCACACGAGTTGAAAACTCCTGTTTCAGCGATTTTGATGAGCACGAACCTTCTTAGGAATGCCAGGACAGGAACACTTGGAGATGGTCAGCGGGAGTTGATAGATACTATTGAAAGCAACAGTGAACGGATCAGGAGAACAATCAATGAAATTCTGGACTTATCGAAGATAGAAAGTGGCACAATCGATCTAAATCTTTCCAGTGAATTCCCTGATAACTTAATCCATAAAGCAGTTGAAGGAGTTAGGCTTTTCTTAGAAGATAAGAAGCTGGGCATTCACATAGTGGGTGATTCCAATCTTCCCATGATCAAAGTGGATGCCCATAAACTGGTTTGGATTTTGAATAATCTCCTCACCAATGCTATCCGCTATTCACCTGAAGGTTCTTCAATCCAGATTAAGACCAGCTTGCATAAGAAACTGTTGAAAATTAGTGTTATCGATCAAGGGTTAGGGATTGCCATTGAAAATCAGGACAGAATATTCCGAAAATTCTCTCGGTTGAATAATTCTGAAGATTCTGGAACAGGGTTAGGACTGGCAATTTCCAAAGAGTTTGTCGAAGCTATGGGAGGAAGTATTGGTGTGGAATCCAGGGAAAGGGAAGGAGCAGAATTTTGGATTAAGCTAAATGCAGTTAGTTGATTCTTTGAATTATACTATTCTAACTTTTGTGCAATTTAACCTGCATTACACCTTTAATGCAGAGAGGGAAACATTGATAATGTCGTCAAACATCTTCTTATTGGTGTCAAACTTGACGGTAACCCGCAGTCCGTTTACAGCATTAAAAACAAATTTTGCCAGTGAACGCGCAGGATATTGGGTAGTGAAAACGCCTGTAGCCTGACCTTTCTCAATTGCTTTGCAAAGGGCATCTTCTGTATCATGCATAATGCCATTGGCTATAGCTGCTACCTCAGAGTCGACAGGTGCCAACTCTACAGCAGAATTCACCATAAAACAACCTAAAGAACTTGTTTCATATAGTGCTTCAGTTTTGATGAATTCAAAAAACATTTTTATATATCCTTCTACATCTTCTGTAGTGTCCAACGCCTTCAGGACTGGGTCTATGCGCTCTTCCCGATATTTTTTAAGTGCTTTTACAAAGAGAGAATGCTTATCGCCAAAAGTGTCATAGAGACTTGACCGGCTTATACCAAGTGTGTCCACCAAATCTTGTGCAGAAGTAGCATTATATCCTTTCTGCCAAAACAGATTCATTGCTTTGTTTAAAACCTCTTGCTCATCAAATACTTTTGTTCTTGCCATAAGAAATATCTTTGTAAAGTAGCGGACTACTTCACAAAGATATGAAATACAGGAACGATTGTTCCGTTTTTAAAACAAAAAAACTAAATGCGGAATGTATTGACAGAAACTCCACCATCAATTGTGATTTCTGCGCCCGAAACGTAAGAAGCTTCATCAGAAGCTAAAAAGGCAACCGCTTTGGCAACTTCCTCAGTCTCCGCATAGCGTTTAAACGGCATATTATTTCTCATATATGTATGGATTTCTTCACTTGCGAATTGCCCTTTATATATGGCATCTGTTTCCGTCATAGAAGGAGCAACAATATTTACCCTGATTTTTCTATCAGCCAATTCACTTGATACACTTTTACTATAAGCAGTCAATGCGGCTTTGCTTGCTGAATAGATAGCTGTTCCCCGGGCAAATGTAAAAGCACTGACAGATGTCATGTGTATGATAGACGCTCCGTCATTCAAGATGGGGATGAATTTCTCTGTTGTGAAAACTGCCCCTTTGAAATTAATGTCTACGATGGTGTCGAATGTCTCTTCTGTGATCTGGCCTACAATTTCCTGCAAGGCAACCCCCGCATTGACAAATAACACATCCACTTTCCCAAATTGAGATTTCACCTGAGCCACTAGATTTTCAGTGTCGGTAATCTTTGATGCATCTGCCTGAACTCCGATTGCGTTTTTGCCCAGAATTTCTACTGCTTCATCAATCGTTTTTTGGTTGCGGCCAGTGATAATCACTTTTGCACCTTGAGCTATAAACTCTTTGGCTGTGGCTAAGCCGATTCCTGCGCTGCCTCCGGTAACTACGGCAACTTTGTTGTTTAATTTATTCATTTTGTTGTCTTTTAATTTTATTGGAACAATCATTCCGTAAATATAGATCAATCGGAATGATCATTCCAATAAATAGTTTGAATTATTTTTTTTATAAAAGAATTGAAATTATAATATGTTATTTATCAATTAGTTGTGAGCAAATATCATAAGTAGTAATTGAGATTCTTTCTTGGGATAAAGCTGTCAGAACTGAATGTTTCTGAGATTGCATTAATTGGGATTTGAATAGCCACTGTCCTTTCATATACCTTTTAAAAGTAAAACGAATCGGTCACCGCTTGAATATAGCGCTTCGTTCAGCAGACAATAAATCAATACCGGAATGTTCACTTGGAAGAGGAAAATCTTTAGAAATCCATTTTTGCTGGCAACGACTTCGCCCGGTTACAGCAGCACGTTTCAGGGCAATGTTTCAGTCAATGAATTATCCTGAACAGAAAGACACAGTGTTTTAGTTAACTTTATGCAAAATTTTTGTAAAGCCTATGCCTAAAAAAGCCAGTTCCATTCCGGTGAATTCACTGATAGACGGAGAGAATACGGGCATTTACGTTGAGCGGCTTTCAATGAATGATTCGCGGTTTTTTGAAGAAGCGGAACACGCGCACAGGCATGATTTTCATTTCTTTTTAATACAGGAGGAAGGATCCACTTCAATCGAAATTGATTTTCAAAAGTTTCATATCGGAACACGGTCAGTTGCCTATATCCATCCTTCACAGGTACATCGTGTAGCGTCTTTTGAGCAGGGTTATATTAGTGTCTTACTGATCAATAACGATAGTCTTAATCAGGAACAGTTGAAGTTGTTGGAGGAGATTTCACCCGCTGCTCCTTTGGCCTTGGATATTCAGGCCTTCTCAATAATTTCCGAATCGGTGTCCTTGTGTTTAAAATTAGCTGAAAGAAAACAGGACAAGTTATTCCGTTCGTTGGTAAAGGGAAGCTGCAATGTATTGGTAACCTTGATTATATCGCAATTCTTAGAACATGCAATTCCTACAGATATGAATTTGCGGTATGTGATTGTGGCAAAAGAATTTAGATCTGAATTAGCGCATAATTTTCATGTACTCAAACGACCTGCGGAGTATGCAAAAAAACTCCACCTGTCTACAGCATATCTTAATGAATGTGTAAAAAGCGCAACAGGAAAACCTGTGTCTTACCATATTCATCAACGGGTAGTGTTGGAGGCGAAGCGGCTATTGTACCATTCAGATAAATCAGTTAAGGAAATTGCCGCTATATTGGGCTATGATGATTATCCTTATTTTTCTCGGCTTTTTACCAAAACTGCCGGAATGTCGGCATTGTCCTTTCGTAGGTTGAACCGCGAATAATCCAATAGCTGCTGTTTTTGTTCCATTGTTCTGGACAACAGTTCATTGTTCCTTTGCAGTGAATTAAACACCAATTAAATGACATCCAGCTTATCAAAATGGATGAGGGATCTATTCGGAGGGATATTCTCGCCCAACATGAGCGTGATACCTACTTCCATGATCAGTCTAAATTTGAAGTTAATTAGCTTTCAAGGTGATATTTCCCAAATAAATTTACCCAACAATAGATAATCATACTATGGGACATCAACATAATCATTCGCACGAGAACAAACTTTCTTTAGTCTTTTGGCTCAATTTTCTATTTTCGGTCATAGAGGTAATCGGTGGTCTAATGACCAATTCTACGGCAATTCTTGCAGATGCTTTTCATGATTTTGCCGATGCCATGGCAATAGGCCTGGCCGTTCTTTTGGAGAAACTTTCCGGCAAGAAGCGAACAGAAGCATTTTCTTATGGCTATAGAAGGTTTTCCCTTATTTCTGCTCTGGTAATGTCCCTGTTTCTATTGGCGGGAATGGTTTTTATGATCACGGGCGCGATCAGATCCTTTATTTATCCGGAGGTGGTTGAAAGCAGCGGAATGTTCTGGTTAGCTGTTTTGGGTATTGCAATAAATGGGTTTGCCTATTTGAGAATGAAGAAAGGGGATGAACATTCCCATCATCTGCATGCCCACGACGATACCAATTTAAACAGCAGGGCGATTATGCTACATTTACTGGAAGACGTTTTAGGCTGGGTAGCTGTGCTGATAGGAGCAGTGGTGATTTACTTCACAGGATGGTACTGGATTGATGGCTTGTTGGCTTTAAGCATAGCAGTATTTATAGGATATAATGCTACGAAAAATCTAATTGCGACGATGAAGATCTTCTTGCAATCAGTCCCCGAAAGTGTATCCATTGAAAATTTGTCCGGTGAGCTTGGCGAGATCCAGGGTGTTGAAGATGTGCATGATTTACATGTTTGGAGCCTCGATGGAAGCAATCATATAGGTTCACTTCATGCGGTAGTGAATACTTCTGATCGAAACGTAGAAAATGATATTTACCACGCCCTGCTTCAGGTGATGAATAAGTATAATATCCAGCATACGACTGTACAGCTGGAGACTTCGGCCAGAAATTGCAAGTGGGTGAACTGCTGATCAATCTATGGGAAGAACACTTCGTGTGCGTAAAATCGCTTATTCATGTTCCTTATTTACATCTTAATCAGACTGAAGTGATAGGGCAGGCCACACTATATATGAAACGTTCTAGCCAGTTTTTTTATATTCTCAGATTTAGTGCCTGATAGTTGGAAGGCTACAGAAGACGCAATAGTTTATTTAAAATAACTGTTCAGAAATAAGGTCTAGGTTTTTGATCTCCTCAAAAAATAAAATTAGTTTTGTCAACTATCCATATTCTTGCTTCACTTCTATTCTATGATTTTTAAGAAATTCATTGCCCTTGCACTTCTAGGCTTTTTTATCGCTATCATTCCTTCCGAAGCTCAAATCTGGAATAAAGTCCAGAAGAAGCTTGAGAATAAAGCCAACGAAAAAGTTGATGACCTGCTCAGTGGGAAAAAAAACACTACTGCTGATTCTCAGAGTTCAGATAATCCATCTAATCAGCCTGAACCTTATATTGAAGAGGTTTATTCCTTTGTTCCCGGGGATTCAATCATTTTTGAATCTGATTTTAAAGGAGATTCGCCGGGAAGAATAGCAAAGAAGTGGAAGTCAAGTGGGTCAGGTAGTGTGACTTCTATTTCGGGAATACCTGGCAACTGGCTGGCTCTTTCAGCCCAGTCCACCTATAAAATTGACAGTTTATTCCAGACCCCAGAAAATTTCACAGTGGAGTTTGACCTGATATTGAGAAGTTCAGAAACTTCTGATATAGGCAGTATGTCATTTGGGTTTGCAAGAGATAATTCTGCTAAAAATCAGTTGCTCGATGCCTATAATGACAATGCAATCACCAACACCCAATTGCATTTTCACAATGGAGACATAACCACTTCAAGCAGTGATACAGAAATTTATAATTCTCTGGATTACCCGTTTGCGAATTATTCCAATGGCCTGATCCATGTTGCAATTACGGTAGAAGGGGAAACGATGTTGATTTTCGTTAATAAAACAAAGGTGGTTGACACAAAGATGTTTAAAAAAGATGTGCCTAAGAATTTTTACATCACAGCGCCATTTTCTTATGACCAGGAATCGAAAGCTTACTTTGGAAATTTTGTAATGGCTACGGATTGATAGTACTGGGATGCACTGATATCGTTATTGATTAAATTTCTTTTATTCCTTCATCCGCCAGTTTATGCTGATCCTATTTCAGCTTCATGTCTTTTGGAATGTGTTTGCAGGCGCAGAATAGTGCATGAGCTAGTTTATCCTTTTACTAGTTGCTCAATTAAACAATGCTTAAAGAAACGCTCACTAAATTAGTTGAATTTGATCCGGAATCGCTAGAAAGGTTGTTGAGCTGTTTTGTACAGATCAAATTGGGAAAAGGTAAAGCCTTTGCGAAAAAAGGGGAGTATTCCAAAAATATTGGTTTCGTAGAAAAAGGCGTGTTACGTGCTTATTATCAAAACGATAAAGGGGAAGAATACAACAAGACATTTTTTACAGCAAATAATTTTGTCGGCGCTTATTCTTCATTGGTATCAGGAAATGTAAACCTAATCGATATTGATTGCCTGACGGACAGCATTTTATTAGTGGCTAATTTCCGGGAAATAAAAAGCCTATACAACCAACATCCTAAAATTGAACGGCTTGCAAGGGTTTTAGCTGAGCAGTTTTTTGTAAAAAAGGAAAAAAGAGAAATAGAACTCGCCACACTTAATGCCAAAGAACGCTACAGCATCTTCAAACAGGAACACTTCACATTAGAACAATTAATCCCCCAGTATCACATTGCATCCTATCTTGGGGTAAGCCCCACGCAGTTAAGCAGGATCAGAGCAGAGAAATAGTTTCCTCAGGTCTTTATTCCTTTACATATGTAAATGGATTCCTTGCCAAAAGCCCTGAATTTGCCCCTGTATTTATCTTAGCTCAAAAACATGCAATTACAGGGAAACAAAATCCTCATTACTGGAGCAACTGCCGGCATTGGTGAAGCCATGCTCCGTAAGTTTCTAAGTCTGGACAACCATATCATTGCCGTAGGGCGAAATGAGCAGAAACTACAGCAACTTGCTCACCTAAATGAGCGGATTATTCCTTTTGCCTGTGACATTTCCAACGGTGAAGATCTGAATAAACTAATTCTATTTTTGAAGGATAATCATCAGGATACCAATATTCTGATAAACAATGCAGGGATTCAATACAACTACAATTTTGAAGAGGAGGCTCTGCTTGCAGGAAAAATTGAACATGAAGTAAATGTAAATTTTTTGGCACCGCTCAAACTAATTGCCGGGATGCTACCACTGCTCAGTCGCAACGACAACTCAGCAATCGTCAATGTATCCTCAGGCTTAGCGCTAGTTCCCAAAATGCAAGCTCCCGTGTACTGTGGAACTAAGGCAGCTATCCATATTTTTTCAAGATCCCTGCGCTATCAGCTTAAACGCACCAAAGTATTTGAAGTCATTCCCCCATTGGTCGACACGCAGATGACCAGAGGCCGGGGAAGTGGTAAAATCAGTCCCGAACGGCTGGTTGAGGAATTCATAAAGGATTTCAAAAACAACAAATATGAAGTCAATATTGGCAAGGTTAAGCTCTTGAAGTTTTTGAACCGCTGGCTACCTTCAATAGCAGCGGGCATTATGAAAAAAGGAGGTGAATGATGGTTCAGATAGAATCATTTTGGTCATTCCCAAGATATTTAACCGAAAGCATCAAGTCCATGAACAGTATCCCCCAATTAATAATTAATAAGCTCATACAAATGAAAAGTATAATCCCTTTTATTGCCTTTTTAGTAATTATTTCATCGCTGAATGTTCATGGCCAGACCAACAGCGTACTGTTTGTCCTAAGTGCAGAAGATACGCTACTACTTAATAATGGAAAAAAAGAACGACAAACCGGCGTATTCCTTAATGAATTTTATTCTGCATATCACGCCATTGTATCTGCTGGTCATCAGGTTGATTTTGCTACGCCCAATGGAGTGAAGGCTACTATAGATCAGGAGAGCCTAGATGATGATTATTGGAAAGAAGAACCTGCTTTAAAGCAACAGGCTATAGATTTTTGGGCGTCCAATGAGCACTTTGCAGACCCCATGCCCCTTCAAGAGGTTCTCTCTAGGGTAGATGATTACATGGGGTTGGTAATTCCCGGTGGTCAGGGACTTATGGGTGATTTGTTGCATGATCCTAATACGTCGGATCTTCTAAAGGCTTTTGCAGAAAAGGGTAAGGCCATTGGTCTTATATGTCACGCTCCGGCTTTGATCACCACTATTCCAAAAGATGAAAATCCATTTATTGGGTATACTGTTAATTCCGTTACCCCTTTTGAAGAGTTCTATATTGAGAGGTTCATTATGAAAGGCAAGCCAAAGAATCGGGGAATTGCAAAACAATTGAAGAAACTGGGCTTGAAATTCGAAAAGGGGGGACCGGGTAAAGGCTATGCCGTGAGGGATAGAAACCTGGTCACGAGCCAAAACCCTTATTCAGACATGGAGTTCAATAAATTATTCATCGAATTGCTGGACGAATACAACTGATTAACCTTTATCTTCTGTCTATCTACTGTGTTTTGATGACTAAACAGATTTGAGTACAGTAGTAAAATCTTGATTGAGTTTGAATATCTAAAGCGTTCAAATTCTTAATGTTATCTTAGTTTTCTATATTACTATTTTTTAATTGTATGATGCAATAAGCTATCTAAAAACTATGGAAATGTTTAGACACTACCTGATGATTTCCTGGCGAAATCTTTTCCGAAATAAGGTTTTTGCCCTGATCAATATTTTGGGCTTGTCGGTGGGGATGGGGGTTTGCCTTTTGATTTATCAGTATGTGCACTTTGAAATGAGCTATGATCAGTTTTTTGGTAATGCTCAAAATACGTATCGGTTGACCCAGACTACGTTTAGAAGTGGTGAAGATCTTGGTAAGGGCGTGTTTACCACTTTTGGTCTGGGGCCAAGTGGAAAAGAAACTATTCCTGAAGTTAAGGATTATGCACGGGTTCATGATCTGGAAATAGACTTGGTGGTTTCAAACATAGCAGAAAATGAGTCATATCTAGAAGAGAATTTGTGGTATGTAGACAGCACCTTCCTGAAGGTTCGCGATTTTCCTCTAAAATATGGAGATAGAGAATCCGCTTTTATTGATAAATACAGTGTGGTCATTACTGAAGAAATGGCGCTAAAATATTTCGGGGACACTAATCCAATAGGCAAAGGATTAAAGGTAAGTGGGGGTGTCCTCAGTGGAAATTTTAGTATTACCGGGGTGCTGGAGCAATTGCCGGCAAACAGTCATTTACAATTTGACTTTTTGTTGCCTTTAGCCAATTTACTTGAAAATTATGGACAATATAAAAATGATGAAGGATGGGACTGGAATAATTTTATAACCTACGTCGCCCTGTCAGAAGGTGCTGATCTCAACGAAGTAGGTAAAAAGTTTGACGAATTAATAGTGTCACATGCAGGAGAAAATCTGGCTAAATCCAATGAGAAGTGGAGTATTGGCTTTCAGCCAGTGACAGACATCCATCTAAAGTCTGATTTTTCAAGGGAGCTTTCCAGTAATAATGGAGATATACAACATGTATATTTCTTTTCCCTCATTGCACTGTTTATTCTTTTGATGGCATGGGTGAATTACTTGAATCTGTCCACAGCCCAGTCATTGACCAGAGCAAAAGAAGTGGATGTTCGAAAGTATATGGGTGCGATGAAAAGGCAACTGATCATCCAATTTATGATGGAATCAGCAATAATCAATTTCATTGCAGCCATTCTGGCCATTTTACTTGCTATCCTGATGTTGCCGTTTCTGAATCAAATCATTGGAATTCAAATAGAATTCATCCTTTTGCAGAAGTTAGGGTTCTGGTGCTCCTTTTTGGGGATCATCATTTTTGGGTCGGTGATTTCAAGTCTCTATCCTGCATTTCTGATGTCATCGGTTAAGCCTGCTGGGATAATTAATATTGCTAATCATAAACAGTCTGGAAACTTCAGTCTAAAAAAAGGACTGGTTGTATTTCAGTTTTTGATATCCTCCTTGCTCATTTCTGGGACTTATTTGGTATACAAACAGGTGTCTTTTATGAGAAATAAAGACCTTGGAATTGATATGGAGCAAATCCTTGTGCTGACTGGCCCCCGTGTTATTTTAGAATCCACTTCTGCTACTAGTCAAACGCTGGGTTCAAGTTATGACTCGTTCAAAAGTATGCTTACCAGTCATCATTCTATTTCTTCCGTATCGGCCACAAGCACTGTTCCAAGCAAAGGGTATGCGTTTAGAGCTGATGTTCATAAATATGGCATGACCGAGGATTCAAATAAAGAGGGAAATCTGGTATTGGCAGATGCAGATTTCATCAATACTTTTGGGTTTGAATTCTTATCTGCAACAGAAATTCCCAAGACAATTCCTGAATGGACGTATGCATTTGTCAATGAGGAAGCTATTGATACATATGGATTAAGTTCTCCTGAAGAAGCTTTGGGAGAGGAACTCGAATTTCTAAGTTATCGGGTGAAAATTTTGGGTGTATTAAAAGACGTTCACTGGAATTCTCTAAAAGAAGCCAGTCTACCAACGCTTTTTATTCTTGATAATGAATACCGCGCTTATTTTTCAATCAAAATGAGTTTGAATGATATACCAACAACACTTTCCCATGTTGAGAAATCCTTTAAATCCACATTTCCGGAGGATCCATTTGAATATTTCTTCCTTGATGACTCCTTCAATAATCAGTATCAGTCGGATCTTCAGTTCCAAAATCTATTCTTTATATTTTCTATTCTGGCTGTTTTTATAGCGTGTTTAGGCCTTTTTGCGCTGGTTTCTTTTTCTGCCAATCTAAGGGTAAAGGAAATCGGAATTAGAAAAGTCCTTGGGGCTAATATGGGCAGTCTAATGTTGCTACTATCAAGGGAATATATAATACTGTTAGGCATTGCCACTTTGTTGGCAATTCCATTCATCCTATTTGGAGCCAGTTCCTGGTTGGAAAATTATGCTTACAGAATTGACTTTGGCGTAGAGTTAATTATTATTCCAGCTTTGTTTCTTTTCATAGTAGCATTGATGACTGTGAGCCGGCGAGTATATAAAGCAACAAATGCCAATCCAACAGATTCTTTGCGATCGGAATGAACGCTGAACCTAAAACTATTAATTAGCACACAATCTACTGATATTAAATGAGTTAAATCGGATCAATTCCAGCTATTTGTAATCAATTGTTCAGATTTTGTAGCCTCTATTCTTATTCACAATCCATCTAATTTCAGCTTCCTAGGAATTTGGATTAGTTGGTTACGGGTGATTTTGCAGATATACTTCTTGAACAATTTGAATAAACTAATTATATCTTTATATTTCAACTACTTACACGTTAACATCAAGTATTATGGAGATCTTGATTATTGGAATCATATTTTTGGCAGTTGGCATTTTAGTAAAAGTTTATCCTAATCTTTTGGCAGGTTACAGCAACTTGTCTCAGAAGGATAGGGAGATTGCACATTCCAACCGTTTTGCTACTATTATGTCCTTAATTTTTATCTTGATGGGTCTACTTGTTATTGTTGGACACTTTGCCTCATTATGGTTAGATCAGCCAGAATTAAAGTCCACTATTGGAATAGCAGTGATCTTGGGAGGAGCGGTAGCAATAGTGGTAATAGGCAACCTATTAATCAACAAACGAATCAGATAAGTTATTGATTATTAAGGATTAATGGCTAATTGTTTAAGGCTATTTTTAACTATGAGCTTTATATTCCTGAAATTGATTGCCATTGATATCTCATTTGAATTAATTTCCTTTGTAAGAGCTTTTAGCGATACGCGGGGTCAAAATAAATTTTACGAGGTCTTGTGTTGCCCATCCTAATTGATCAACCCCATTTCTAGGGAATGGTAACAAGCCTTAGTTAAAGTCCCTTAATTCTATCGCTAAAGAAGAAAACGCAAAGGCCTTAAAAAATGCCACTCGCCGTTCAAAAAACGAGCTGCAAGAGCGTGGAGAAAAGATAATAGATATTAATGATCATCCCACTCGTTATCCGCACTCAAAATAGTTGATATTTCAGATTAGGGATTCACAATCCAAATCCCCATATTGATTCACCCGACCCACAAGAAGAAATCTGCAGTGATACACTAGTAGGACAGTGCAGCCCTTCCATTTAAAATTCAGCAGGCTTTTGTAGCGATCAATTCGCTTTAAATGAACCACTGTGAAGCCTTAATACGATTACTTCCAATAAGAGTGAGCATAAGAAGTATTGCTAAATCTGCGATATACAGTTTAGCTGATGCCGATTGTAAGCCTAATAAAAGGTAAATACGATCGATACCTTAAAAGCTTTGCTCAGCCGAAACAGGATGAAGTGAAATTGCCAATCCATTGAAATCCTGTTGAGCCGATTAGAAAAATACGACAGTCTCGCCCTTACAACTGAGCTTGACTGTAACAAAACACGATATGAAGAACTTAAAATTTGATAAATCCGGAAGTGCAGAATTTTCGCAAACTTTACGGGCCAGAGTGAATGAACATTTCAAAAGGAAAAATATCACCATCCATGGGGATAGCAGCATGGCGGTAAAGACCATTATTATGCTATCGGTATTCTTTGCCCCTTTGGTCATTATGTCCACCGGTTTGATTTCCAGCCCTGCGCTAATTTATGTCTTATACATTATCAGTGGATTTGGGATGGCAGGTGTGGGAATGGGAGTGATGCATGATGCCATTCATGGATCTTACTCCAAAAATAAACAGGTGAACAAGCTGGTAGGGTATACGATGAACCTGATCGGGGCAAATGCGAATGTATGGAAGATACAACATAATGTACTACACCATACTTATACCAATATTGATGAAGGGGATGATGATATCAATGCACCATTCTTCCTGCGCTTTTCTCCGAATGCAAAAAGATACTGGATTCACAGGTTTCAATACATGTACATTTGGTTGTTTTATGGCCTTTCTACCATATCGTGGATTACCATGAAAGATTTTGTCCGGGCTAAGCGGTACAAAAAGATGGGTTTTTACAAGGAAGATAATTTCGCCAAAGAACTGACTAAAATCAGTGCCTGGAAGCTTCTATATTATTCTTATGCGCTGATTTTGCCCTTAATTATGGTTCCGTTACCGGCGTGGATTATTGTAACTGCTTTTTTGAGCATGCACTTTGTCACGGGAATTTGTATAAGCTTGGTGTTTCAGACAGCACATATTACCTCAGATGCAGCTTTTCCTAATCCTGATCAAAATGGGCTTATCTCCAACGAATGGACACTCCACCAGCTTGCCACCACCAGTAATTATTCACCTCGGAGCAGGATTTTCTCTTGGCTTATAGGAGGCCTGAATTTTCAGATAGAACATCACTTGTTTCCCAACATCTGCCATATCCATTATAGACAGTTGTCGGTGATCGTACATGAGACCGCTAATGAATTTAATGTTCCTTACATAGTGAAGCCAACGTTTGGAATTGCGCTTTGGGACCATGTCAAAATGCTCCGCCAGCTGGGAAGAGCTTAAGCCTAGCTTACGCTGAATGTGCATGGGGAAAACCAGGGTATCTTGTTCTCCGCCTGGGATAGTTGACGATTTTCACAAATTCTTCTTGAAATTCCAACTTATAAGCTAAAAATTTCCTCTTTGACAAAAGGAGGGGATGTTTCTCAGCTGATTAATTCTTTTTTCTTCAGGAGGAGAGTCACGTAATACAAATTTAGATTTTCTGGATAATCGACCTCTGCTAAGGCTTTAATTTCAAACTCTATTTCTGCAGGTTCCACAGTTGCCCTCATATAATCGATTTGTTTAGGATCTATCCGGATTTTATACTTTCTTGGTAGAAGACCAAATGCATAAAAACCCATCGGAAAATCTTCTGATCACTTCATTTGATTCCAGTTCCTCCCCATCCCTTTCAAGTATGAGCCTAAGATCTCCAATTGCTCATCACGATAGACTTGAAAAAGCTCCACTATTTATAATACACATTTCAGGATAAATTTATATAGGATATATTTGTCCTACTTGTTTGATTTATTACCTTTGAGAAAAATAAAGCTAGATGTTTTCAAAAGCATGTGAATACGCCATTAGGGCAACCATTTACGTGGCCGAACAATCTCTGAGAAATGAACGGGCCAGCTTGAAAGCCATTGCTAAAGAAATCGAATCACCGGTCGCATTTACTGCCAAGATCATGCAGCAGTTGGTACGAAACAATATAGTTTATTCAATCATGGGCCCCACAGGAGGGTTTCAGATGGATAAAGACCGGGTTGATGCAATAAAGCTGAGCGAAGTAGTGAATACTATTGATGGTGATACTATTTATCGTGGATGTGGGCTGGGTTTGAAAAAATGTGACGCTACACGCCCGTGCCCTCTTCATGATAAATTTACCGTCTTGCGGAATGACCTACAAGAAATGCTAGAAACTACAAGTATCTACGAATTAACAACAGGACTGGGAATGGGCCTAACATTCTTAAAAAGATAAAAAAATTAACCATTAAGTAGGATAAAATGGTCTTATAATCCTATATAAAATCAGGCATGCCTTAGGGAGATAGGGATTATGAAAAGAGTACACCGAGGAATGATTATCCATCATGCGAGACAAAGTACCCATTTTCCTTCGTGGGCCGATATGACCATTGAACAACAAAAACAAGCATATGAAGCAATTGATTGTTACGCTACTACTAATTTTAAGCCCTGTTTCCCTTATGGCACAACAGGATGTCATTGATACTGAAAACTGGTGGGCCAGTCCGGGTATAATAGGCACATTGGTGTTAATGTCCCTGATATTGGTGCTTGCCATTTCAATCATGGTGGCCAGACTGAACGGGTATATTACCAGTCTCAATGAAAAAAAACAACGGAACCAAAGGTTGGAGTTTAGTGAAGAACTGACAAACCTGGAGCTAGATGAGGTAAACAACATCCTGGAAAGGAGAAAGCAATCCCTCAATTTTAAACTGGTAGGTACTGAGTTGGGCGGTGACTATGAAGCTTCGGATCGAAAGGGCCTTATTCACGCAGTAACCAATAAACCTGATAATCCAATAGCTGACGAAAAAAAAAGAGCAATCGAAGCGCTGGAAATCCCCGAAAAACTTAAACGCCTTATTATTTTCTATCTGGGAGCAGCTGTGTTGTGGCTGGTCTTTGGTACACTGGTCGGCCAGTACCTGGGCATGAAGTTTATCTGGCCAGAGCTGGACAACATTTCCTGGCTCTCCTTTGGCCGGTTGCGTCCTGTACACACAAATGCTGTATTCTGGGGTTGGGCTTCACTGGCCATGTTTGGCCTGGGATATTTTGTGGTAGCCCGTACAAGTAATACAAAAATTTACAACTACAACTGGGGTTGGTATGCATGGGGCCTGATAAATCTGGCTGTATTGGCAGGTACACTTTGTCTGATGGGGGGGATCAACAATGGAGGTGCAGAGTACAGGGAATATATCTGGCCAGTGGCAGCATTTTTCGCTTTGGGACTGATCATTAATTTCTGGAATTATTATAAGACAATAGCAAACCGAAAAATTGCCGAGATATACGTATCAAATTGGTACCTGTTAGGAGCAATGGTCTGGACAATTGTATTGCTTGTGATCGGCTACCTGCCCTTCTATCAAAACGGACTGGGTGAGACGGTGATCCAAGGATACTATATGCATCAAGGTGTAGGCATGTGGTTTATGACCTTTACGCTGGGGCTTGTCTATTACTATTTGCCTGCAACACTCAATAAACCAATCTATTCGTATTCTTTGGGTGTATTGGCATTCTGGACGCAGATGCTTTTCTATACCATGATCGGCACCCACCATTTTGTATTTAGTCCGCTGCCATGGTGGCTTCAAACTATCGCGATTGTTTTCAGTGCGGGAATGTTTATTCCGGTAATAGCAGGAACTACTAATTTCCTGATGACAATGAGGGGAAGCTTTCATCAAATTTCTAAAAGTTATATTCTGCCTTTTTTCCTGGTGGGAGTGGTGTTTTATTTTGTCGGTTCCGCTCAAGGCAGTTTTCAGGCATTCCGTTTCACCAATTACATCTGGCACTTTACCGATTTCAATGTGGCCCACTCGCACATCACCATGTATGGGATTATTACCTTCATACTTTGGGCATGTATTTATGCCATTCTTCCCCGTATCACCGGAAACGAACCTCCTCAACTGTTAGTAGGAGCACATTTCTGGCTGGCCTTTATCGGGCTTTTTGCCTACATGATTTCGCTGATGGCCGGAGGCACGCTCAAAGGGTTAAGCTGGGTGGAAGGTTTGCCTTTCATAGAGTCTGTCATCATGATGAAACAGTACTGGGTATCTCGGGCCATTGGCGGTACGCTAATGTTCGTTTCACACCTTCTTTTCGCCTATAATTTTTACCTAATGGTGAAGCAAAAGGCCAGCGTAAAAGGATCCATAAAATATAATGCGGATTTAAAAGAATCAAAAGCTCATGTTTAATATTCACAAAAACCATAGAAACCTGGTCTTGATTGCCTTCTCGGGCTTTTTTATATTAAGTCTCGGAGTTGCAATTTTTCCTGCATATCAAATGCAGAATAATACTGAGCCCCTTCCCGAAATGAAACCAATGAGTGAATCGGAGCTCCGAGGACTTCAGATATTTATAGGAGAAGGCTGTGTAGGCTGTCATACACAGCAGGTCAGGGGCATTGAAATGGACAAAACATGGGGCAGCCGACCATCTATTCCTTCGGATTATTATTACAGCAAGCAGCGTATAGGTACCTGGCAGCAATCCCCGTCACTATTGGGAAGTGAGCGTACTGGTCCAGACCTGACCACTATCGGAAATCGACAACCGAGCGAAGACTGGCACTTGCTACATCTATACAATCCGCGTATTGTGGTGCCTGAATCCATTATGCCTTCATATCCCTGGATGTTTGAAGAAAAGGTCAAGCCTGCTGAGAATGAAAAAATAATAGCGGTTTCGAATGAATACAAGAAAGACGGAACAGAAATAATTCCTACCCAGGATGCACTGGATCTGGTGGCTTATTTACAATCATTAAAACAGGCCCTTCTGATAGGCAAACAACCGGAGTTTATCCCTTCGGCAATAAAAGAACAGTCCCAAGTCAACATTGCTGATAATCAAGGTGAAGCCCAATCACTCAAAGGGAAAAACTTATATATGTCTACTTGTTCTGCATGCCATCAGGCGGATGGTTCAGGTTTGCCAGGCGCTTTTCCACCTCTTGCAGGTAGTTCTGTTGTAAATAATGAGGACCCGGACCTTCTGGTGCGTATTATTTTACAGGGTTATGATGCCCGTCCGGAATTTGCACAAATGCCCGGATTTGCAGATCAGCTTAGCGATGAAGAGATTGCTGCAATCGCTAATCATGAACGTACCAGCTGGGGAAATACTGCTGCAGAAATTACCGCGGATGATGTAAAAAAGATCAGGGATTTTGTCCTAACCAAAGTGAAATAATTATGAAAAAAGTACTAAAGGTTAGCTTGATTACAATTTTAAGCTTAATGGCTTTCGTCCCTTCAGCTTTAGCCTGCGAAGTATGCAAAGAAAACCAGCCCAAGCCGTTACAAAACATAACTCACGGTGTGGGTCCGCAAAGTGATTGGGATTATGTGATCATTACCGCTGGAATTCTTATCGTTTCCATCACACTTATTTATAGTTTAAAATTTTTAATCAGCCCCCGGGAAAAAGATCCTGATCACATTAAAAATATTGTAGTGAATGAAGGCTGGTGAAATCAGCCAGAAAAGTAAGCTTTCACAACTCTTGAATTTAAGATACTATACTATGTCAACGAATATAAAAATTGATGAGGATTTTGATAACGGACGGATTATCAAAGTTTTCCTGGACGATGAAGAGAAGCCATTTGCTGAATTTAGCCCACCTGTAAAATTCATACTGGACACTACCAAAATAACGGATGGAAAGCACCAGTTAAAGATCGTGGCTAAGTCTTCTAACAATATAGAAGGCATAAAAGTAATTCCATTTGAAGTGCGCAACGGCCCTGAAATAGCTTTAGTTGGGTTAAGTCCGGGCGAAATCGTCGATAATCAGGTTGCGATTACCCTTAATGCTTACGGAAGTGAGCGACAGGATGAGTTTGTGATCACAGGGTCTGAAACCCCGAAAGGAATACCCGCTTGGGTATGGGCATTAGTCATTGCTTTTATAGGGTTCGGACTTTTCTATTTCATCATGTATTCAACTCCTGAATTCTATAAATCTTTTTTCTGATGGATGTAAAAAATGACATTAAAAGCATCAAGTACTAAACTATAAACAATTATGAATAATCAAAGAAAGTAATGACAGGTCTTCTGGAAAAAGAATAGTCGGTTCATTTCAAAGAAGACTTTCAAACTTAAAGTGATTATTCATATCGGATTTTTAATGAAAAGAACATGAAAAATTTTCAAAATAAGAGTATCGGAGAAATCGTTGCTGAGGATTACAGTACCATATCAGTTTTTAAGAAAAATGGCATTGATTTTTGCTGTAATGGAAACAAAAGCATCTCAGATGTCTGCATAGACAAACAAATTGATCCAGATAAATTGCTCCATGAAATTGAATCAGTGAAACAACATATTCACGAAAAGATTCCTGACTTTCAATCCTGGCCGTTGGACTTGCTGACGGACTATATTGAAAAAAAGCATCATCGCTACGTAGAGGAAAAAATTCCGCTACTGCGGCAATACCTCGAAAAAATAGTACAGGTGCATGGTGACAGGCATCCGGAATTACTGGAGATATTGAAGCATTTCAATGCTTCAGCAGGCGATCTAACAGCCCATATGAAAAAGGAGGAATTTATGCTATTTCCATTTATTCGGAAAATGGTTCAATCCCAACAAAGAGGAGCGCAATTGGCACAGCCACATTTCGGTACGGTACAGAATCCCATTCAGATGATGATGCAGGAGCACGATATGGAGGGAGGACGTTTTGGGGAGATAAGCAACTTAAGCAACAATTATCTGCCTCCTGAGGATGCCTGTAACACTTACAAGATAACCTTTGCCTCGCTTAGGGAATTTGAAGATGATTTGCACCTGCACATACATCTTGAAAATAATATTCTTTTTCCCAAAGCAATAGAATTGGAAAAAATGCTGGCAAATGGATAAACCTATAAGAAGACATAAAACGCTACAACCTCTTAGCCGGGAGCACCATAATAGTCTGCTGTTGTGTTGGAAGATTCGGACGGGTTTCAGAAAAAAGATAGAAGTGGGGCGGATCAAATGTTATGTGGATTGGTTCTTTATCGAACATGTACAGCCGCACTTCGAGCAAGAGGAAAAGTATGTTTTTCCTATTTTGGGTATGCAGCACGAATTGGTAAAACAGGCCATGACCCATCACAGAAGGCTGACCAGGTTATTTAATTCTTTAGAAGAAATAGAAAAAGTTCTGGGCCAGATTGAAGAAGAACTGGAACAGCACATCCGATTTGAAGAACGGATATTGTTCAACGAAATCCAGCAGATAGCTACCTTAGAACAAATAACACTGGTTGAAAGTCATCATAACGAACATAAATTTCACGAAAATACCAAGGATGAATTTTGGAAATGAATTAATTATACCTCCAAATAAATCAGATTTTGTATTTCTAAACTGAGTCATTTGACCCTCTTTAGAATACAAACGTCCTTGTTAAAACGACTGAATTATGGTCAATTTTCCAATTTCCTTTTCTACAATTGCTACGAAATCCCCAGCACCCACCGGACATCAAAAGCATCCGTTAGCTCAATCAGTTTTTGGTCGTCGTTAGTCCCGTCAAATAAATTCTTTTTATTGCCGGTGAGTTTTTTAATAAGTTTCCTTCTTTCATGCTGGTCTTTGCACCCAAAAAAAACCGATATATAGTTCCCCAGTTTTCTTCCATCATTGTGCACTAGATCCGAACCATGAATGGTTATTCCCTCGGCAAGCAGCGAGCCACTCACTACAATTTCTTTAGCGGGATGTAACTCCTTTTCAAAAGATTCCACCTGTAATTCACCCCCAAAACATGATTGGTAAAAGGTGAGTGCCTTTTTACAATTTCCGGAGAATGTTATAAAAACGGCACTCACTACTTTATAATTAGTATCTGCTATCATATTGGATTAAATCAGGCATCTGGAATTTCAGGTTCAACTAACTTTATTAATTTCTCCAGGGATTCCTGCCAGCCCAGATAGCACATTTCAGCTGGAATAACATCCGGAATTCCTTCCTGTAACACATTGAGTTCAGTGCCACATGAGACTTGTTGGAGCTGTATGGTGGTTATCATTTCCCCCGGTAGATTAGGGTCGTCAAACCTATCCGTGTATTTAATAAGTTCATTGGACTTTATCTCCAGGTATTCTCCCCCAAAGGAATGACTATTTCCAGTACTGAAATTACTAAAGGTCATTTTAAACGATTGCCCTTCCTTAAAGTCCATTTCCTGAACGGTACAAAGAAAGCCATAAGGAGGTAGCCAAAAAGAAATGGCTATAGGGTCTGCAAATGCACGAAATACTTTTTCTGGACTTGCCTTAATTACCCTGTGTAATGAAACTGTGTTGCTTTTCATGATTTTAAGATTTAGTTAATTAATTTATTTTCTACTCTTCGCCGTTGTTTCATTTTCCTTTTTCCTGAAGCCCACTATTTCTTTAATGAGCTCCTCAGGCAACGGTTTATCCATGGGAAATTGGATGACAGATTTGCTTGTTTTGTATCCTTCCAAATCAGTCTTGAAGTGTTCCCAAAATGCCTCGCTATAAGGATGAGATAAACTGATATGCTTGGGAAATGCACAGTAGTAGATCAAATAACCCTTGTATTTAAAGCAAGGAATTTGATAACTAATGGTTTCCTCTGCATCAGGAACCAGGTCCTTAATGATTTTTCTGATGATTTGCATTCTTTTTAAATGCTCTCCGTTAAACTCTTGGTGGTAATCATCAATGGTTTGATAATTGGTCTTAGCCATTCATATAAATTTTATGGTTGAGTCTTAATTCGTTGATTCAACATAGGTTACAAAATTGTTCAAAATTGCCTGCCATCCTTCTTTCTGAAATTCAGGGTCATTTTCGGTTTCCGCATCAAAGGTGGTTTCGATAAGGGTTTTCCCATTTTGCTCAGAAAACAACGTTGTTGCCGATCTTCCATCTCCCATTGTATAGGTGATTTCCTTGTGTAGATCCACTTTGTCATAAGTCCCCTCAAAGTCAAATCCGAAGCTGCCATCCTTTGCTTCCATTCTATTGTTGAACTTTCCACCTGTTCTCAGGTCGTTTTCGCTACTAGGGCAATGCCAACTTGGGTCGGGGCTATTCCACTGCATAATATCCTCTGGGGTATTCCATGCCTTCCAAACTTTTGCTACAGGAGCATTTGCTGTTGCTTCTACTTTAATTCTTCTTCCTTGTGTCATTGTATTTAGTGTTTATTGTTTGTGAAATTTGTACAATTCAAAATTACAACCGGAGAAGGAGTTTCATGTGTTGTGAAAATGACAACAATAGGGGGGAATAATGACAAGGCAATTCTTACTTTAGATAAATTTTTAAATTGGATGCGATGAGAATTTCAGTTTATATAGAAGCGCATTATGAAGAGAAAATAACAGTGGAATGTTTGGCTAACTTAATCAATACGAGCAGAAGGACCTTTGAAAGAAGATTTAAGGCAGCAACCAACAATACCCCCATAGAATACACGCAAAGAGTGAGAATTGAAGCTGCCAAAAAATACTTTGAAGCTTCCAGAAAGAACGTTTCTGAAATAATGTTCGACGTTGGATATACCGATACCAAAGCCTTTCGGGATATTTTCAAAAAAATAACAGGTCTTACTCCCATTGAGTATAGAAATAAGTTTGCCAGAGTAGCTTATGAGGTGTAATGCCTTTGCATCTTTGCGACGGGGAGGAACACTGAGGCAATCTGTGAGTAAGGATTTACGATTTACGGGAGCTGCGAGTATGATTCAGATTAATCCCGATGAGTTTGTTTACAAACTGAACAGATTCTGAGAAAGATATGTTTGACAGCTTAATTGTAGAAACATTTATTCTAGCTTGAAGGCGTGAAAGAAAATAAAACAGCATATGAAAAAAATAGGATTTCTATCCTTTGGCCATTGGTCAAATCATCCTGGCTATCAGGCAAACACTGCTAGCGACACCTTGCTTCAGTCCATTGATCTTGCAGTGGCAGCCGAAGAAATAGGAATTGATGGGGCATATTTTCGGGTGCATCATTTTGCCCAACAACTTGCTTCACCATTTCCTTTGTTGGCTGCTATCGGAGCTAAAACACAAAAGATTGAGATCGGTACCGGTGTCATTGATATGCGCTATGAAAATCCAATGTATATGGTAGAAAATGCAGGAGCGGCCGATTTGATTTCTGAAGGAAGACTGCAGTTAGGAGTCAGCAGAGGATCACCGGAGCAAGTAATTGATGGTTGGAAGTATTTTGGCTATGAGTTGGAAGATGGTGAAACCGATGCCGAAATGGGAAGAAGGAAAGCATTGGAATTTTTTGAAAAACTAAAAGGCGTGGGCTTTGCTAAACCAAACCCCAATCCTATGTTTCCCAATCCACCTGGATTATTGAGGGTAGAGCCACATTCAGAAGGATTGCGTGACCGGATTTGGTGGGGCTCTGCTTCAGATGCTACCGCTGTTTGGGCGGGAGAAATTGGCATGAACCTTCAAAGTTCTACCTTAAAATATGACGAGAGCGGTAAACCATTTCACATTCAGCAGGCCGAACAAATCAGAGCCTACAAAGAAGCCTGGAAAAAAGCCGGACATCAGCGTGAACCCAGAGTTTCGGTGAGCCGGTCCATTTTTGCGTTGGTTAACGATCAGGATAGATATTATTTCGGACGCGAATCAGACAAAACCGATAAAGTCGGAATGATAGAAGCTGATAAGCGCGCAATTTTCGGTAGAAGTTATGCTGCCGAACCGGAACAATTGATCAAAGAACTGGCTCAGGATGAAGCGATTCAGGAAGCAGATACGCTATTATTGACCATACCCAATACCTTGGGAGTCGATTACAATGTGCATGTGCTCGAATCCATTCTAAATTATGTAGCGCCGGAACTGGGTTGGCGATAGGAGGAAAGATTTTAATGGCTATAAGAATCCGTTATAAAACAAAAATCGCAATCATAGGAGCGGGCCAGGCAGGGCTTTCAGCTGGATACCATCTTCAGAAAATGGGGCTGGAAATTGGTTCTGATTTCATCATTTTGGACGGGGCACCGCAAGCAGGCGGTGCCTGGCAGTCCCGTTGGGATTCACTGACATTGAGCATAGTCAACCGGATTCATGATTTGCCGGGTATGTCCTTTGAAGAAACTGTTGCAAATCATGACACTGAAGTGCAGGCAAACAGGGCAGTTCCACGTTATTTTGATTTGTACGAAAAGAAATTTGGGCTCCAAGTGTATCGACCAGTCAAAGTGGAAAAGGTTTACTTGCAGGAAAACCGCTTTTTCATTGATACTTCATCCACTGCTTTTTCTGCAATGGGCATCATCAATGCGACCGGAACCTGGGAAAGTCCATACATCCCGAAATATCCTGGAGCAGCAGTTTTTGAAGGCGAACAATTACACACCCGGGATTTCAAAGAGGCAGACTATTTCAAGGGTAAACACGTCGTTATTGTGGGGGGTGGTATTTCTGCGATTCAATTGTTGGATCAGATTTCTCAAGTGACCTCGACTACTTGGGTCACACGCAGACCTCCGGAATTCCGCAAAGTTCCCTTTGATGAGCGGGCAGGAAGCCTGGCAGTAGCTATGGTGGAGGAACGGGTAAGAAAAGGCTTGTTACCCCAGTCTGTCGTATCTGTTACCGGATTACCGTTTACTCCTGAGATTGAAGCGATGGAGGAAAGAGGTACTCTTGAGCGTTTTCCCATGTTTAGCGAAATCACTAAGACAGGTGTAAAATGGGAAGACGGTAAAGAAATTAAAGTTGATGTTATTTTTTGGAACACAGGGTTCAGATGGCCATTATCACATTTGGATTCCGTATTGCCACGGGAAGAAGGCGGTGGGATTAAGATGTCCGGTAGGTTGGCTACAGAAGTGGCCAAACAGCCCAGGATACATTTGGTAGGGTATGGTCCTTCTGCATCCACCATAGGTGCCAACAGGGCAGGAGCTGCTGCCGCAAGGGAATTGGTGAAGACGTTGGAGAGTTAGAGTTGGATAGCGTTACCGTCTAGTTGTTACTCTTCGGACTGCTTTTATAGACCAGAAAGAGTTCCCTTAATCAAAAATAAACTGTGTAATTACTTCAGTCTTGAGATCGGTTCAGGAAAATGAAAATAAACCAAGATCCAAGAATATTTAACTAAATCTAAAGTTGGGCAAAGCTTAGGTAACTAACAGTTTATAAGCATGATATAAACTATTTTTTTGACCGCTGTCGGTCAATTCTGTCCGAAAATCACAGTCTTCCATTTAATAAACTTCCCTTTCTGACAAGCTGGGATAGCTTTTATTTTCGGAATAGATATGGGGGTATAAAACCTTCGTTTGCGGTCGCGAAAATATCTTTTTAAAAACTATGTTTCAAAATTATCTCACCTCCCTCTGGAGACATGTTTCCAAAAACAAGGTCTTTACTTTTATCAATATTGCAGGGCTCGCCATCGGGATGCTGGCTTGCATTCTGATCACGCAATTTGTATTGCATGAGCTGAGCTATGATAATTTTCTGGATAAAAAGGACAGAATTTTCAGGATACAGCAAAACCGATACGACAAAGGAGAACTTTCAACCCAATGGGCTGCAGGGGCTGCTGGAATTGGGCCTGATCTAAAGGCCAACTTTGGAGAGATTAAAGCGTTTACCCGACTGACCAACAGGGGAGCTACACTTTCTACAGGTGATACTTTCTTTAAGGAAGATAACATGTATTTTGCCTCTGAGGATTTCTTTACTATTTTTTCTATAAAACTGCTAAAAGGAATAGATTCTCTTGTATTAAAGGAGCCTAATAAGATGGTCCTTTCTCAGTCCACTGCCAAAAAATATTTTGGAAATGAGGATCCTATAGGTAAAACATTGAAGGCAAACGGAGATATCGAATTTGAGATTTCTGGAGTTTTTGAAGATCTTCCTGTAAATACCCATATGAAAATTGATGTGTTGGGTTCATTCATCACGTTGGAGAAAATGTCGAATGATCCTTTCTTAACCTGGAATTGGGATGGCTTTTTGACCTATATCCTTTTGGAAGAAAATGCCGATGCAAAATCATTGGAAGCTAAATTCCCGGATTTTGTACAGACCACGCATGGTGAAGAATTGAAGAAATATAATGCCGGAATTGAATTTCACCTCCAGCCAGTTGCTGACATTCATCTGGATTCAGATTATATAATGGAATTTAAACCAAATGGGAACAGGCAGTCGGTCAATTTTTTGTCTATCGTAGCACTTTTGATTATGATCATTGCCTGGATCAATTACATCAATCTTTCTACGGCAAAATCCATTGAACGCGCCCGTGAAGTGGGCATTCGAAAGGTCATGGGAGGGTATCGGGCCCAGCTTATCCAGCAGTTCTTGACAGAATCATTGTTTTTGAATTTTATGGCAGTAATCCTTGCTGCAGGCTTAGCCATTATACTGACTCCATGGTTTAGTAGTCTCACCGGAAGGGAGCTCGGTTATCAACTATTTTTGCAACCTGGATTTTGGTTGATTTTGCTTGGCTTGATTTTTTTCGGGGCTGTTATCTCAGGACTGTATCCGGCATTTGTCCTTTCGTCTTTCCAACCGGTGGAAGTTTTAAAGGGAAAGTTCAAAAATTCAGAAAGTGGGGTCTGGTTGAGAAAGGGCATGGTCGTCACCCAGTTCATCGCTTCCATTACCTTGATGGTGGGGACTTTTACTGTCTATCAGCAGCTGGTTTTTATGCAGAATCAAGACTTGGGTGTCAATATTGATCAAACAGTGGTGCTTCGGGGACCTACTGTAACTGACTCTACCTATACAGAGAAGTATCAGGTTTTCAAGCAGAATATTTCAAGTTACACAGATGTGGTTTCCGTGACAGCCTCAACTTCAGTTCCAGGTAGCCAACCTGGCTGGAATGCAGGTGGGATCCGAAGATTGAGCCAGGGTGAGGATGAACAAAACCAATATCGGGTCATCATGACCGATGGATCCTTCAACAAAAGTTTTGGGCTGGAGATGCTTTTCGGACGTGAGTTTTCGGATGATGTCGCCAATGAGGATAAGAATGTAATCCTGAATGAAACTGCTACGAGGCTGATGGGTTTTGCCTCACCTGAAGAGGCGATCAATGATGAGATTTTCTTCTGGGGAGACACATTCAACATTGTGGGAGTAATGAAAAACTATCATCAGGAATCTCTTAAGAAGTCATTTGATGCTTTGATATTTCGCTACAATGAAGCACCAAATGGTTTTTACTCTGTCAAAGTTTCTTCCGGAGAAATCGAAGAACTGATGGCAACGCTTGAATCTGATTGGCGGGATGTTTTTCCGGGGAGTCCTTTTGAATACTTCTTTTTGGATGAACATTTTGATCAGCAATATAAGTCTGATCAACAATTTGGAACCATCTTCAGTATTTTCTCTGCTCTGGCCATTTTCATTGCGAGCCTCGGCTTATTCGGTTTATCTTCACTCACCACCATCCAGCGCACAAAAGAGATTGGAATCCGCAAGGTCATGGGCGCATCATTGCCGGGGTTGCTCCGGTTGATTACCAAGGATTTTGTCATCCTGATCCTCTTCGCTATTCTGTTTTCAGTCCCACTTTCTATCTGGATCATGAATTCCTGGCTTCAGGATTTTGCCACCCGAATACCCTTATCCTGGTGGATTTTCGCTGTTCCAAGCTTGGCTGTAATGATTATCACCTTGGTAACTGTCAGTGCGCATACCATCAAGGTTGCCATGATCAATCCAATCAATTCACTGAACTATGAATAAGTTCTGTAACATACTTTTCCCAAATTAAAAAACTTCAGCTCCCACTGGCGCATGCAGGATAGGAGCTGCTGTGCACAGTGAGAGGTTACTTCTGGAGGTAAATTGCCTTTGATTCTAATAGCTGGTCCTATTACATTCTCAGATTTTCCATCTGCATTATCTGCGGCTGGAACGGCTGCTCATACAATCTCTTACCAGTTGCTTTATAGAGTGAATTTCCCAAGGCAGCGAAAACAGGAGGGAAGAGTGGTTCACCCAACCCGGTAGGTTCCTCATTGTTTTCTACAAAGTGAACTTCAATTTTTTTAGGAGCTTCAGCATGTCGGATCATACGGTATTTATCGAAATTTGTCTTGGTAGGCATGCCGTTTTCGAATGTCATTTCCCCAAAGAATGCATTCCCAATTCCATCCACAATTGCTCCCTCGCCCATATTGGCTGCGGCATCTGGATTGACTACAATTCCGCAGTCCACTGCGGCATACACATTCTCAACCATAGGTTGGTTGTCCTTCATGCTGATGTCAACTACTTCTGCAACATATGAATTATGACAGAAATAAGCAGAAACCCCTCTTGAAATACCATTTGGTACACTGGACCAGTTTGATTTTTCCCTGACCAGCTCCAATACTCCGGCATACCGCTTAGGATCGTAGTCATTATCTTTGCCCACTGGGTTGGTTTCCGCTCGTTTGAGTAATTCCAGACGGAATTCGATCGGGTCTTTGTCCATTTCTTCTGCCAATTCATCCAGAAAACTCTGCTCAGCTCCTGCAATAAAATTGGATCTTGGGGCCCGGAAAGCACCAATGGTAATATTGGATTCGATTTCCCAGCCTTCTGCCAAATAATTTTCTATTGCCCCAGCAGGAAATCTATTGGCATGTAGTGGAGATTCTGGAATTCCTCCGGCTTTCACATGCAACGCAATTAGCTGATTGTTTTCATCCAAAGCCGCACGATAGGTTGCGGAATAAGTAGGACGGTAAACTCCCGCACTCATATCATCTTCCCGCGTATAGACCATTTTCACTGGGGCCTGAATCTTCTGCGAAATTAGAGCCGCTTCTACCATATGATGGCTATAAGCTCTGCGGCCGAATCCACCACCCATTCGGGCAAGGTTTATCTGAATATTATCCTTTGGAAGACCAAGGCTGCTGGAAATTGTGTTCCTAATTAAATCGGGTGCTTGCGTAGGCCCATAGATGACAGCTTTGTCATCTCTCACATCTGCAAAGCAATTCATCGGCTCCATGGTATTATGGGCCAAAAATGGAGCAGAATAGGTTCGCTCAATTACCCGGGTAGCTTTTTCGAAAGCGCCTTCCGGATCTCCGTCCCTTCGCTCTACCTTGCCGGACTTGCTGATGTAGTCCCCCATTTTTTCTTTGTGAGCTTTGGAATCTTCCAGACCCACCGGTACTTTAACTGTCATATTTTCGCCCCCTCTTCCAGCCATTTGGAAAGATGTTTCTGGAGCTTTTTTCCATTCAGCTTTAAGGGCTTTCTTGGCTTGCATTACTTCCCAAGTTGAATTACCCACGATGGCAATAATCTCCGGGAAAGTAGTTGTATCAAAATAGTTTCTGGCATAATCATCTTTGAAAATTTTAATTTCAAAGGCATCCTGGATACCGGACATCCCTGTCACAGAATTCCTGTCAAAGGATTTAAGCTTCATTCCAAAGGCAGGAGGATGGACTATTGCCGCATATTTCATTCCTTCCACTTTATGGTCTAAAGCAAACATAGGTTTACCAGTGACAATTTTGGCTCCGTCCACATTCTTTTTGGAGTTGCCGATGATTTTAAAATCAGCTATTTCTTTCAATTTAACTGTTTCAGGATCTGGAGCTTCCAATGTTCCGGCCAAAGAGGCCATTTCACCATATCCGGCTTTCTTTCCGGAAGCATTATGTGCTACGGTCCCTCCGCTGGTGGTGATTTCGTCTGCGGGTACATTCCAGGTTTGGGCAGCGGCATTGACTATCAATTGACGTGCTGTTGCTCCTGCTGTCCGTAATGGTTTCCAGCCTTGTCGTACGCCCTGACTACCTCCGGTGAATTGCCTGTCAAACCGCTCTGGATAAAAATCAGCCTGCTCTACAAATACATTTTTCCAATCTATGTCCAGCTCTTCAGCCAAAAGCATTGGGAGGGAGGTTTTGACATTTGAACCAAATTCAGGGTTTGGATTAAAAAGTGTTACCGCTCCGTTTTCACCGATTTTGATGTAACTGTTGATCTCAAACCATTCCTCAGGCATGTTCAGCACTTCCTCTGCAGTAGGTTTACACCCAGCCAGCCAGCTGAAGCTTAGCATCATTCCCCCACCTGCAAGAGAAGATACTTTTAAGAAGGACCTTCTATTTAATTTTTTCTTCAATAAAGTCATAGCTAATGGAGGTTAAAGTGATTGGGAAGCTGTTTTGACGGCTGCTTTGATCCTTGTGTAGGTGCCACAGCGGCAAATATTCCCGTTCATTGCAGCGGAGATTTCTTCATCGGTTGGCTTTGGGTTTTGGGCTAACAATGAAGCTGCCGTCATTATTTGTCCGGACTGGCAATAGCCGCATTGTGGCACATCATGCTCCAGCCAAGCTTTTTGTACTGGGTGATCGCCATTTTCGGATAATCCTTCAATCGTTACAACCTGCTTATCTTCAATCACACTTACAGGATAGGAACAGGATCTTACAGCATCGCCATCCAGGTGAACGGTACATGCGCCACATTGTGCTATACCGCAGCCGAATTTTGTCCCTACTAGATCCAGATGATCTCTCAAAACCCATAGCAGAGGAGTATTGGGGTCTACATCTACCTGTAGGGATTTGCCGTTGATAGTTAAGTTGTATTGTGCCATATGTCTTGTATTTGCCTCTAAATTAATTATTTACGAGAATTATTTCTTAAGAAATTCAAATAGAAATGAAAAATAAATGATGGAGAGGAGCTATTTAAAAGGATTCTAAATGTTAATTAGCTAATCAGCATATTGAAAAAGCGGAAGAATATTTTACATCATTACAATTTGCTATTGGAAATTAACTATTCGCCCAGCATTGCTCTCAATAGAATCAAATTCTGGCCATGTATTCCTTCAGTTCTTCTTCTTCCGGAGCAAAGGTACCATACAGATCAAAATAAAATTTGGTTTATTATTATATAGTTAGTGCAAAAATGTACAAATACGTTTATATATATAAATAATATTTTGCAGATTTTTATCTTCTTATGCCATTTTTTTAAGTTGGTTTGTTATATTTATGATTACCAATCTGTTGGGTATTTTTATTCTGGTGGGCCGCTTTTTTTTCTGATGGTCTTAGGCGTAGTCTCTTAAAAGTTTTTACTACTAATTTTTCTTCTATGGTATCTACTAAATCAACGGCAAAGCTACCTCCCCCTGACTGACTTGTATCTTCTTGGGACAGGAAAAGCCTTTTTGATCTGAATAGGAGAATATCCCTCATCCTGATGTTGCAATGGTACAGACGCGCTGGAGATATACTCTGGTTACAAGTTTTGATTGGATTATTAGGGAATTTTTACAACATCGCATTAATCAGCCATGATAATTATACAGGGAAAGATAACTGATGCCGTTAATGGCTCGCCTGCAGCCGGGTACTCAATCGTTGTCAGCGGAAGTACAGTGCTAAAAACCAATGATATTGGCAAACTGACATTACCTTTTTCAGTTTCAGGTCGGTCAGACAATACCGGCGTGTTCCGCATTGAATTTGAAAATAATGGGGAGATACTTGATGGATCACTCATCATCACCTCATCACCAAATGGTACGGAAGTCGATCGTCGTACAGCAACCGCCGCTGAACTTGAGAAACCAATCGAGATTCCTATTGAGAAATTGCCTTCTTTTATCGTTCAGCCATCTGATGAACCCACACTTGGTCAACGTATTCGGATACAGGGCAGAATTATCGATGAAAAAGGAGTTGCTATTCCATCTGGATTGCCAGTCGTTATTTATGGTGCAACGGATGGTGCTGAGCAACGACCGCAACAATTGGCTGAGACCGGGACAGGAGGTTATTTTTCTTGTGATTGGATTCCCACTGTCTTCGATTCTGCATCGGCAAAAGTCTCAGGCAGTGATGCATTACCCATTCCGCTCGACAACGCGAACAGACTTCCCTTAACTATTCTGCTGGTCCTAAAGCTGGAAGACATCATAGCTCCTGGTGAGCATGTCGATAATTGTGGTTGCCACGATACACCTCCAAGTGTGCCTGATTCCGTGGATCTGGTGGCTAATTCGGGTAGTTTCTCACAGGATCTTGGTGGAGGTTGTTTGAACCTTTCTACACCTAACCGGGCGCTAGAGGAATTTACTTATTCGTTTGTTGTCCGTACTTCTGAGCCCAATGTAAAAGGTGTCACACTTGGCACCCGGAGATTTGTTCCGTCTGATCTGATCGCAGATCTGCTTGGAGTTTCTGTTGCGTCAGCTGCGTTAAAAGCGAAGAAGATGCCGGCAATGCAACTGAACTATGCAAAGATGGAACTCGATGTCGAAAGCGCCCGTAACCTGGTCCGCAGTGATGATCCTCCGAGCCTTGCAGCATTTGAACGCGCCGCGTGGCTTTCCGAAGTGAATTCTACGAAAAGTCTTATTGATACGGCGATGGCTGATTCCAGTGCACGTGTGCTGCCTGATGCTGATCATTTGTTTGATTATGATTTTACTCCCACTATTCATTTGTCAATAGAAATTGCATATGGCCATATTCTTCAATATAAAGAAGTATGGCGGGCAGATGGCTATTCATTAGGTGATTTGCTTTATTCCCTGCCACTGGCCCCCTCACAACGCAGACAAATAGCTGTAGTGAGTTGGGAAAGAAAGAACCGTGCATCACGCACCGAACAATTGGAAGCGGAGGAGCAACTTGATGCATTGCTTTCAAGAGACCGGGATATCAGGGAGATCGTTGGAAGCAGCCTCCATGAAGAGACCAGTGCCGGGTCTTCCAATACTACCTGGGGTGCAGCAGGCGGTATTGGTGCGGGATTCATAGGTTCAGGATTTGGCATCTTTGGTGGCGTGGCCGGTGGTGGCAGTGGTTCCACCACTAAGGCATGGCAGAATTCATCACGACAATTTTCAGCGAATTCATTACAGAGCTTAAGAGACCGGGTAGGGCAGCGGGCTTCTTCTGTACGTTCGCAACGCTCCACTGTTGTTGAAGCTTTAACACAGCAGGAATCTCAGCGAATAGAAACTGAGACCGTAGCAAATTATAACCGTTGCCACGCAATCACCATTGAATACTTTGAAGTGCTTCGTCATTTTTTGGTGACACACGAGTTGGCTTCCGTGCAGGAATGTTTATTCATTCCATTGCCAATGCCGGTTTTTGACCGGGCAAAAGCGTTGCGTTGGCGGGAGCCTTTGACCCGCTATTTGAAGGATAGAAGTTTATCAGGAGGCTTTGCTTCGATAGAAAGAATATCCGATAACTGGGTAGGCTGGGATTATCCGCTTTCAAGATATTGTGAAGAAGCCCCCGAGACCCTGGATGGTGAATTGCGTATTAGTTTTGTTCTTCCCCGGCCGCGTGATGACGAAGATGGGAAATATCTCGTGGATGAATGGAGGCCGTTTGGTCCGTTCCTTCCACAGGCGACGCAAGAGATCTTTATTGCGAAACTTAGTGGGAAAGAAATAAAGGAACGGGATAGGATATTTCGGGTGGAAGTGGCGCCGCTTATTGCAAAATCATTTGTTCAACAACTACGCTTTGCATACGTCACCATTAATGGCAGCGAGCGCGAAGTAAGTATGGATGCTACGCTGGTCTCCAACTATGCAGAAGGAATCCCCCTCTATGTCAGCCTGAACCCCCTTGGTGGGCTTCCGGATTTGCCAAGAGAGGATATTCAGTATTTCAAAGTCTGGAGTGAGGATGCAGGTTTACCACTGGATGCAAAGATCATCGTACATAGCGGAAAGCTTCGTTATCAGACCCCTCATTTTACTTCATTCCTTTTTAATGATCAACGCATTTTGGATGATATCCGAAGTGGTGACGCGGTTCTGGTCCCAACACCTGTTACAAGAAGTGAAATGCGTAACCCAAGAGATGAGGACCGCTTCAAAGCCGAAAAGCTTGTGACACATCTTAATGCTTACCTGGAATATTACCACCAGGCTATTTGGATGACAATGGATGCGCAAAGAAGGTTTATGCTACTAGACACAATACTTCTTTCGGAAACGGATCAACGCAGCGTCGCAAGTGTTTGCGTCAACGAGATCATCGGTATAGCCGGTAACAGCATCATTCTGCCTGCAGCACCAGGGCAAAAACTAAACCCGCAAATTGAAACAGTTGATGAACAGGGTGTGCCGGTACCATTGATCAATGCATATGCTGTTTCGGCTACTCCCGGTCTCCGGGTGAGTGTTCCCACCAATGGCGTGTATGCTGAAGCAATCATGGGGCATTGTAATTCCTGTGAACAAATGGACGATACAAGATACTGGCGCTGGTCAACCGAAGGCCAACTGGATATTCCTGAAATATCTACTGTCGCCACTGATTCTCGATCGGAGGAAACAGAGCCTGCGCTCACACCGTCAGCATTGCCTGCACCATTGGTATCCATACAAAATGCCCCGGTTGCTCCAGCACCAGTTGGTCTTGGGGCTGCGTTTGATCTACTGGCAAAACCTGAATTGTTTAGGGATATAACTGGGCTGGAAGGAACGCAGAAAAATGCCGGTGCTGCGTTTGATGCAGCAATCTCTGCAGCATCTGGTTTGGGGGACGAGGCCTTTAAGCTCGCACGGCAACAGGAGCTTGGGCAGAACGCCCAAAAAATGCTCGACCGGATTTCGCAGGCCAAACAGGATGGCTTATTGTCAGATGAAACCGCGCAGGAGCTTTCACTCTCTGCATTACAGGGATTAATTGGGGATAAGCCAGAAGAAGAAACAAAGAGTCCAACACAGGATAAGACGGTCAAGGAAGTTCTCGATAAATCAGCACAGGCTAAAAAAGCTGATATCAAGGTGACCAGTGGCGATGAAACCGTAGAAGTGAGTTTTGAAGATGAAGAAGCGGTTGTTGGCTCAGGGTCAGGCTTTGATGTCGGCGAAATGGATGTCACACCGTTCACGAATCCGGCATTGGCATACACCTCGGTTCCTGTACTATTCGATATCCCTAAAGATACCAACGGTGACAGGGTGTTTGATGAAATGGATACATATGTGTTCGATACTATCGATCAACTTGAACTGACATCCAGGGATATAAATGGTTCAGGAAGTACGCTTGATGAGATAGAACAATTCCGCGACTACTTGTCAAAGCTTAAAGCAGCGAAACATATTAAGGATGATCCAACAGGTACTGGTAAATATTTCCTTGAAAGATGTCTCTTGATCAAATTCCCGGCTGAACCATCAAACAAGAATGCAGTTGCAGGAAATGGGAAGTTGCCTCTGGTGGTTCTGGTACACGGAAACCACCAATCTTGGGAAAAAGACACGAACAAGCCGAACTACAAAGGTTATACATATCTCCAGGATGAACTGGCCAAAGCAGGGATCATTTCCGTCTCAGTAGATACAAACGCTGCCAATTATTTTGGATCATTGGTGTCCATGCGTTCAAGATTTATATTGGACGTTTTGGATACTTTCAACAGAATGAATGGAGACAAGAGCAGCAGATTCTTCGGAAGGATCGATACCACGAAAATTGGAATGATGGGCCACTCGAGGGGCGGAGACGCTATAATAGACGCGGCGGTCCGAAACTCGAATAGAACACTTGATCCCAAATACGGAATCAAATATCTGTGTGCACTTGCGCCAACTGACTTTACCGGTCAATTGGCATCGGCAAACCGACTGGTAGTGACACCTGCTGTGGCTGAATTCTTAACAGTAGTCTATGGAAGTCTAGACGGGGATGTAGCGGGGTACGGTGGAGCGAAAAGCTTTGTAGGGACTGGATTTCGCCATTATGACCGAGCTACCTGCAAGAAAAAGTCGATGGTCTTTATTGAACACTGTATCCACAATAGGTTTAACACCACATGGGCAGCTGATGGCGACGAATCTGGGCTGTTGCCAATTGATCTAGCAAAAGTTCCAACACTGTCAACTCATCAGTCGCTCGCTAACGAGTACATTGGGGAATTCTTTAAAGAATTGTTGGGTCAGCATTCCTACCGGGATTTCTTTACAGGAAAAAGAACGAACAGTTCAGGTACACGCGTTGCATTGCAATGGTCTTTTGGATCAACTGTAAACCAGGTCGATGGATTTGAACTTGTAACCCGGCCCGGGCGGACAATCGCTTCAAGTGCTCATATCAGTGCGATGGATGCAGTTCCCCTGAATTCAGCTGGTACTGTGACGACAGCAAATGCTACCAACCATCAGACAAACATTCTTTATACTGAAGCAGCGGTAGCAACTGATGAAACGGTTTTGAAGCTGGATGTCTCCGGAACGCTGGCTGACTGGAAAGCAATGGATGCTTTGAATTTCAGAGTTGCAGTAAATGCTGACTTGTCAGATGAGACAACAGTACGTTCAACACCACAGCCATCATTTTCACTTGAAATTATTTATGACGACGACACTTCCGAACAAATTGTCACTGCAGCATTAACAGGCAGTTTCACGCCGATGGAGCCGTTCTTCCATCGCGCGATGATAGGTCTATATGAAATAACATCAGTCACTTCAGGCACAGGAACACTGGAAATGACAGTTAAAGGGGAAGCGGTTTTAATTGAAGAAGGGCAGGTGATACTAATGACCCAACCACCAACAACACCTGTTGCAAATGGCGAACACGTGGCCACCAGAACATCCCAAACTACGTTTACAATACCCTTTACTGCCACCGTTCCTGCTGGTGCCAAGGGAAAATATCGTCCAATAGAAAATTGTACGGTCCTTCGGCTTGACACGGTGCATGTGCCGTTGACGCATTTTCCCGGAACTATAACAAAACCAGTGAAAAGTGTAAGTGTGATCATCTCCGCTGGCTACAGTGCGATCCAATTTTTTGACTCATTTGAAATTATTAAACTATAATCTATGAACGTTCAGCATGTAGTCTTCGAGAAAATAGAAACAGATCGCTGGAAGGTACGGGTCATCATCATTGGAGAGGATATAGAACAAAGGGCCTTACCGGTGATTGCCGAAGTAGGGGATGAGCCTGTTGAAGGAATAATGTCTTTACCTGGCGGAAGTCTTGTAGGTTTTCTAAAACAAGAACCTCCCCCGGGGTCGGTATTGTCAATCGGTTATGCGGACCATCCTCTGCAGAAAACAACATTCGAATTCCAACTACTAACCAGTTAACTGATGGCCACTACAGTTAGAGGACAACTTAAATCCCCAGGCACTGAAGTGTTTGATGGATATCGTGTAATCGCACGCTATAATAGCAAGTCTGTTATGGAAGATAACCAGGAGACATTTATTCCAACCAGTAGTGAGACTCTACCGGCACAAGATGGCAGTTTTGTTTTTGAGATACCGACTCAAGCTGACAGGCAAGGTGATGTGGTGATACAGGTTATTGATCGTACCGGCCTCACTGCTGGTCAGGCAAGGCTTCCTCAAGCAGGACCTTTTAGTAATATAGGCATTGAAGTCTCCGGTCCCTCCGTAACTTTCGTCACTTCGTCAAATGATATCACGCTTGGTTCTCATATGAAATATTCCGGCCGGGCTATAGATCCAAAGGGCAAAGCAATAGAAAGCGGCTTTACAGTTGTTATCTGGGCTACAACCGGCGACGGCGCACCAATCGCTCCGGTAAGCGTTACCACATCGGGTACGGGCGGTTATTTTTCCGAAGCATGGCCTCCGCAAACATTTATAAGAGCTTATGCAGTCGTTTCAGGTGGCAAACCAATCGATATTCCGCTAGAAAACAACCGGCTTCCATTACGGATGATCATTGTTGTAGAAGATGAACTCAAGCACGGAGAAGAGGCAGCGGATGACTGTGAATGTTCCGGTGTTGTGACACCACGCCTTCCTGATGCAATTGATCTTGTCAATAATAATAAGGCGTATGCAAGTGATAGCAAAGCTTGTGTGGACTTCACTATTCCCAACCGTACCGTTGAAGAAGTTGCCTATCAGGCTATTGTTCGTACGACACAACCTGAAATTAAAGGTGCTCCACGCACACGTCCCAACCCAATTCCGATAAAGATACTGGATAAGCTCGCACAGCTTGCAGGAAGTAAACCGGGCGAAATTCTTATTGCAGTAAATGAAGATGTCGCGGGGGCTGCTGCCAATGAAAATATTAATATGATATCAGCAAGAGCTGGGGCTATCCGACGAACATCCTTTAATGAGGTACTTGCAGTAAATCCTGAGGCGATCAAGCTGATGGAAAATGTGCTTGCAAAGGCTAAAAAGTTTTCACCCGGTATTGAGCTAGATAATGAAATGGTATCAGGGCTAACGGAAGATGAAGCCGCAGAAACAATATTGAAAGAGAGAATCCGTACCAAAACACCGATGCGATTAGAGAGTTCAGTCTTACTCGATATTGCAAAGGAAACGACTGACCTCACCCCAAGACGCCTCCTTCAGGCTGAGCAGGTTAGTGTTGTCAGGAAATTCCGGGAGAAAGTTGGTCAGCTGGTTAGCCCTGCTGTTGGCCGATATGTTCTCACAGCAGAAAAGCAAATGATGTGGGATGAGTCGACAGATTTTGGACAGGCCGTGGGCATAGCGCACGGTCACCTATTAACATTTAAGCAGGTATGGAAAGCAGATGGTTATTCCTTGGGAGATCTTTTGTATTCGTTGCCACTGGCACCGGGGCAACAGAAAAGAATATCTATACTTGATTGGAGCATGACACAGGTTTCTTCCAGACGTGCCAGCAGAACTGTGACGGAAAATCTGGAAGCAGATCTTTCGAGAGACCGAGATGTGCAGGAAATCATTCGTGCTTCTTTATCAGAAAATATGGAAGCGAAATCATCCGCAAGAACAACATCAGTTGGCGGAGGAATTGCCGGCTTTATTGGGCCTTTGGTTTTTGGTGCTGCAGGTGGCGTTTCTAATGCCAACTCAACCGCATCTCAAACTTCGGGCAGGGAAGTTACGGGAAGTGCGCTTAATAAAATACGGGACCGGACTTTGCAATCCGCAAGTGCCGTCAGAAGTCAACGGGCGACGGTAGTGCAGGAGACCAAACAGGGAGAATCAGTAACTGCACAAACTGAAGTTCTGGCTAACTATAATCATTGTCATGCAATGACAGTGGAATATTTTGAAGTGTTGCGACATTTTCAGGTCAGCCAAGAAATAGCGCAGGTACAGGAATGTCTTTTTGTCCCTTTTGCAATCACACCATTTAACCTATCAAAAGTTCAACGATGGAAGGACCCGCTACGCAGATATTTACGTGACCGAACGCATGCGGAAGCCTTCGATGCGGTCGACAGAGTACTCAATAATTGGCTACAGGCAGACTACCCAATTGCACGATACGCAGATGAAAGGGTAAGGTACATGGATGGAGAATTCTGGATACGCATGAAAGTGCCAAGGCCAAAGGATAAAGAAGATGGAAAGTTTGAGTCCAACAACTGGACGGGGTATGAAACAAACGGTTTATTATGGGATACGGCAGAACGTATCTGGGAGAGATATTTGGGGATTGCGCTGGAGAAGGATCGTCAACGGATTTGGGATGAACGTATCGCACCGGCAATTACACAACGGTTGCTGGACTCACTCACAATGTCATTCATTGGCAGTGGTTCCGGTCCGACATTAAGCTTCGATGCTACATTGGTAAGCCGGTTCGCCCAAGATCGAAATCTACTTGTGAGCTTCCGGATTACAGGGATTGGAATCTGGACCAGGGCACAAATTGAACGGATACGATTTGCCATGCCCTTTACTTCCGCACCTCCCGGATTAGAGTTGTTGGTGGATTCAGGTACAATGAATTACCGGACTGATCATATCAATTATACACTGTTCAGCAACAGGAGAATTGTGAATGATCTGCTGACCGGTGATCCAGTGGAAATAGCAGTACCCCTTACCACCTTTGAAAAAAGAAATCCGAGAGAGCGTGACAGGAGAATGGCAGAACGGTTGGTGGATCATCTCAATGAGCATATCGAGTATTACCATCGCGGGCTTTGGTACAGCATGGACCCTAACAGAAGATTCCTTTTACTGGATGGATTTATTGCGCCAGATGCAGGGGGAAGAAGTGTCGCATCGGTTGTTGAGAATCGTATTATAGGCATAGTTGGCAATTCATTGATCATGCCGGTCGCACCGGGAAAAAAACTGGATACTACTTATGAATTTGCAGAAGCTACCCCGGAAGACCTGCGACATCTATACAGTACAGATCCATCCCCATCGGCAAGGATCAGTGTACCAACTTCAGGTGTTTTTGCGGAAGCAGTAATAGGAAAATGCAATAGTTGCGAACAGATTGATGATACCAAATTCTGGAGATGGGAAGATGCACCGATACCTGATCAACCCACTTTGATCGCACCGTTGAGTACAGAAAGCAGGAGAAGACCGCAACCTTCACTGGCTCCAGATCAACTTGCTGATCCAATCGTGAAGTATCAACAAATCCCGGATGCGCCCGATCCTACCGGGCTTGCGGCAGCAATGCGTGCATTGGGTACGAATAATATCTTCAAGGATCTCACAGGTGTTGCCTTAAACCAACAAAATGCGATCAATGCCCTGAAATCATCCATAAAAGTAGGGCAGGAGTTTGCAACAAAAGCAGGTGCGCTTGCACAACAGAAATTTCTAAACAAGGAGCTTGATCGTAGTATTCAACAAATAAAGAGTGCAAAAGATAAAAAATTGATCACAGAGGACCAGGCAAAATCATTAACAGAGAGTGCACTTCGTGGAGCTATTGGAGGAAAGAAACCGCAGGGTGAAGCACCAAGTAAATCTGAAGAGGTGCAAAAAGCAATGAAGCGCGTTCCCGGGGCGGGTAAAGGAAGCATTCGCGTTACCCGACCTGACGGAACTGTTGAGGTCACCACCGAAAATGGCACTGCATCTTCGAGAATTAATGTTACGGTCAATCCGCCGGTAGCGTTTATGAAGCAAACATCCAACAGCACCTGTTGGGCTGCAGGAGTAGCCATGATGATATCGTGGAAAAAGTCGCAATCAACGACCATTGAATCGGCTTTAAATTCGCTAAATGGGGAATGGTTCAATAAATATCAAAGGGATGAGAAACTGACTGCAACTGAATTCCGTGGATTAATGGCAGCAGCCGGATTGATAGAAGAAGGCCCTAAAAGCTATTCACCTGAGGGATTATCGAGATTGATGCAGGGAAAAGGCCCATTGTTGGAAGTAGGAGATGATGCGATAGCAGAGAATTACTTGGTTCATGTGAGAATTCTAACAGGAATGAAAGGTGATGGCTCAGCTGAAAAAACAACGGTTACGTTAATTGATGCAGATACCGGTGTGCAGACGATAGCATATACAGTCTTTGATCAGCGTCACGGAGCGAAAGATGTTGTAAATACGGGATTAGGAATTTTTCATTTCTAAGCTTCCGATCCCATAGCAATAGTTTCAGACATTTGTATTCTGAAGTAATCATGAACACGTTGGGGAACTTCATCAGTGGACAGGTTTTGGTCCAAAAAAATTGTAATTGCGTCATGTATACATTAGAATGGAAACATCTTTTCAATGAATTGATTTAAAATCATAAGCAAAAACGCCATAAGATTCTTTTTCAGAGCTTTACAAAGGCTACACCATAATAGCTGAATAAAAAGCTTTGTTCAGCGGATGCTATTAAAAGAGTAAAAAATTATCTGATTATCCACAATTGAACCAGTAGCCAAAATAGCTGCTGTCAAAACCTAAATTGCAGTGGCTGTGGACTACTTCGAAGGGCTCAGTACAAGTGTTGACTGTCGTCAGTGGTCAATTATCCGCAATAACTAAGCAGTCAATTTGCATTACTGGTAACAAAGCGGATAATCAGAAAAAATTAAAAGGAATCCTCAGTGGATCACGGGAGTTCATTGCTTAAAGACTTCTGCTCTAATACTGGTAGGGGAGCTACCGTACCATTTTTTGAAAGCGTGTACAAAAGATGCAGGTTCAGCATATCCGAGAAAATAGGCAACATCTGTTATGGAGTAGGCATCATGGCGTAAAAGTATGATCCCCAGCTGTTTGTTAAGGTTGTCCGACAGCTTCCTGAAGGTGAGCTGTTCTTTGGCAAGCATTCTCTGCATTGTCCTGGGAGTCAAATGAAATACTTCTGCTATTTCTTGCAGTCCTGGAAGTGCTGGTTGTGCAAGATTCAGCGCGGCAATTTTCACTTTGCTCTGAAAATCTTTTTCAGCTTTAAGCCCCTCAATAAACTTTAAATACGCAGGGATGAGATAACCTAGCTGTGCCAGTTCATTTCGCTTTATAGAGGCTTTTAAATTTAGATTGGAAAATGATACCCGGTATGTATTTCCATGTGTGAAACCAGTGGGGTATGAAGAATTGAAGTGCGGAGAGGAAGCCTCTATGGATAAATGCCGATCACCCATCATACGGAGTTCCCGGAGGATGATGACCTGGAGGCACTCAAGAATAATCCGGTTAAGCATTGTTTTGTCATTCGAAATGCTGAGCTGCAGCACATGTGAATCTGCCTCCGAATGCTGTTCCATCTTTATAAGTGGAAAGGTCGAACTAAGGAAGTCTTTTAGATAAAATATAGCTTCTTCAATGGTCGTTGTTTGAAGGGATATTTGATAAATCAACCCTAGTGCATTAAGATTCATAAAATTACCCACCCGCAAGCCTAACTCTGGGTCTTGAAATAAACGGTGCATTGCCTCCAGTGCATAGTAAAAATCTGCGGAGGTGACCATGGCTTGTGGATCATTAATGTCCGCCGGCGGGGTATGCATGTTTGTTAAAATCGTGGATCCGTTGATGCCCCTGATATGGGCAAATTCAACGTAAGAACGAAGGTGTAAGGCAAGGATTTTCATATTGTCGCAAAATATCAAATGTAGAAACGATGGGTACTCTACTTTTGAATAAACCTAAACATATATGAAAATGATCACACTCAAAAACGTACTTTTAATTAATGCGATAAGTTCTGGAGTAACCGGACTCATTCTCGCAGCTTTCTCCGGTATAGTAGCCTCTATTTTTGAGGTAACCGCAACAATTCCATTTGTGGCAGTTGGACTGTTTCTGGTGTTCTTTGCCATGCTTGTATTTTACGCATCTACCAGGCGAGTGACGAACAGGAACATGGTTTTGTCCATTGTGTTTCTTGACACCCTATGGGTAGTGTGCAGCCTGCTGATTGTGGTTCTTCACCTCTTCGATGTATCCTTTCTGGGATATTTACTTATATCAGGTGTTGCTGCCTGGGTTGCTTTAATGGCTTACCTCCAGTTTTTGGAGCTTCGAAAATCATTGCAGAATCATCCTGATCAGGGAATGGCTTGACCGGTAACTTACGAAGGAAAAAGGACGGCTCAGTGCGTCCTTTTTCTCTATTAAGATTATCTTAATGTAGCTGATAATCTCAAAAGTTATAAGATCAATCCGCATTTAATCTATTGACGCTATGCAGAACCAAGAAACTAAAACAAGGGATTTAATTCATGTGCTATTAGAATCCATGGGAAAAAGGAATTTAGCTCAGCTATCTGCATTGTTTGCAGAACAAGTGGACTGGGAAATACCGGGTGATAAGGGTAAGGCTCCATGGGTTGGGAAAAGGCAGAACAACACAGAAGTATTGGCTTTTTATCAGCTCCTGTGGAAAAATACAGAACCTATAAGTGCTACTGTAGAAACTCTGCTGGTAGAAGGCCATCAAGGAGTGATCATTGGGGAGTTCACCACAAGCATGCTTTCAACCGGCAAGGTAGTCAGGTCATTTTTTTGTATTCATATTGCTTTGGAAAACGAGCTGATCACAAGATATCGATTGTATGAAAACACTTTAGCAGTAGCTGAATCGTTGACGATAATTGATAAGTAGTGCTTTAATTGATTCAGCAAGGCAATTTATTGTTACATTCCTTATTCCGCCAACTTAGCCTGATCTGCTCATAATAGGCAAGAGACTACAGCATAAAATATAGCGTTTTGCAAAGTAACTTTTTCGCGTCAGACAATGCCCTTTGACTACATCGTATAATGAAGAAATTGTTTTTTGCATGGAAAATCCAATTTCTTCATTTTTATTGTTTACGGATCTGCTTTATCGATTTGGCAAGCGGATACTTTGCTGGACAATTCTCTGTTAAATTAATTGTTGCTGAATAATAGTAGGCAAATCTTATCTCAATCTGCGGACACCCACCACAGTATTCTTCTTCTATTGCTCTTTATTACTGCTCAAATAGCCCTGTTTCTGCTTGGCATCCCTATTGGATACTTCCTGTTACAATATTTTTGATTTAAACTTCAAACCAATGACACCTAATACATCGCACCGGCAGGAGATTGTTTTTAAGGGATACCAATCAGGGCAAATAGTTCCGGATCTTTTTTCCTTTACCACCATTTCAAAAAGCGCTCTTTCACAAACTATGAATGAGGGGATAGAAGCAACAACAGAAATTGCCAAACGGGCATTTGATATTTTGTTTTCGGCAATAGTCATTATTGCAGGCTTGCCAGTGTTTATAGCACTTATGTTGATCACTAAGCTTTCCTCAAAGGGACCGGTATTTTATAAGCAGGAAAGAATAGGCAGAAACGGTCAACCGTTCCATATCCTTAAATTCAGGAGTATGATCGTGGATTCTGAGGTGAATGGGCCACAATTGACTACTGACAATGACCCAAGAATAACCAAATGGGGCAATTTCATGAGGAAAACCCACCTGGATGAAATTCCTCAGTTCTTCAATGTACTCCTGGGTGATATGTCCGTAGTTGGACCACGTCCGGAGCGCGCACATTTCATAAAGCAGATTGTGGTCAGACAACCCAAGTATGTCCAGTTGCTTGCACTACGTCCCGGTATCACTTCTATCGGTCAGGTGGATTATGGATATGCTGAGACAGTAGACGAAATGGTCCAGCGGGTGCGTCTTGATCTTAAATATCTTAACCAGATCAACTTACTGACCGATCTCAAGATTATTGGCAGTACCATCATGACCATGGTCAATAAAAAAGGAAAGTAATGCTTGTCCAGTTGAACCTACTAAAAGTAGGTTCCAATTGAAAACTGTAACACGGAAGAGCTATCGATTTTCAAAAATTTGTTTCTTCAGTTGTTCCCTTTTGGTAGAAACCGTCTTACCGGCTCCTGTATGTATTTCAGGACATATCGCAGCCGGCATCTTATAAAAACTATTCTAGAAAAAAGGGGCTGTCCCATAATTAGTGACAGCCTCGGTTTTATTCGGGTCGGTAGCCAAATCTCTGGCTCCTGAATTGACTTTTGAGACAACTTCTTTGATTTATTTATGAATGCCGTAGGCATGACCGACTTTTTAACCGGACATTTCAATGTCTGGGTAAAATAAAATAGGATGTAGCTAAAATGCCATAGGCATGAACGATATTGATGGAATAAAATATGAGAATCATGTCAAGTTCATAAAGAATATAGAATATGACTCGTCCCGCTGGGACTTTGTGGAAAAGGGGGAACATGGATTAGAAAACCAGAGGTTAAAAACCTCTGGCAACAATATGTGCCGTCCCGCTGGGACTTTGATTTATTTGTATTTTTAAATGCCACAAGTCAACCCATGTCGGCTAGGTATTTTTATTTAATGAGCTGCGATGAAGATGAACCGGGGGCTGTCCCATAACTAGTGACAACCTCGGTTTTATTCGGGTCGGTAGCCAAATCTCAGGCTCTTGAATTGACTTTTGAGACAGCTTCTTTTTCATTTTATGGTGGAAAACAATTTTGGTTTACTCCAATTTCTTTCCCTGTTATTCCGTAATTCTTATTATGTTTCTGAAGCTCAACCCCGTTTTGCAAACGATGTTCGGGGTTTTGCATACATCGCTTTTGTACATCTTACCGAATTTTGAACCGTTAAAAAACAGCAGCGTTATGGAAATTAAAAAAGTAGCATTAGGAAGCCAGGGATTGGTTGTGCCGAATATTGGTTTGGGTTGTATGGGCATGACGGGTTTTGAAGATGGCCACATGTATGGTCCAGCAGATGAACAGGAAGCCATCACTACCATCCACCGCTCCCTGGAACTGGGTGGGAATTTTTTGGATACGGCCGACTTGTATGGCCCTTTTAAAAATGAACAGCTTATTGCCAAAGCCATCGCCAATAAGCGTGACCAGTATATTATTGCAACCAAATTTGGATGGGAGATTGATGATCAGAATAAAGTAACCTGGGCCATTAACGGAAAAAAGGAATATGTAAAAAAAGCGGTGGAGCGCTCACTGAAAAATCTCAAAACGGATTTTATTGATTTATACTACATGCATCGGCTAGACAAGAACACTCCCATTGAAGAAACCGTAGGCGCTATGAGTGAATTGGTCAAGGAAGGGAAAATCGGTTATATTGGTCTTTCTGAAGTGTCGTCAGAAACAGTCAAACGGGCACATGCCATTCATCCGGTAACTGCCGTTCAAAGTGAATACTCTTTATTTGAACGTACTGTTGAAGAACGGGGTGTTTTTGATACATTGAAAGAGTTGGGCGTAGGCTTTGTGGCTTATTCACCGCTCGGTCGCGGGTTCTTATCTGGCCAAATCAAAAGTATACACGATCTTCCTGAAAATGATTTTCGCAGGGCGATTCCGCGGTTTCAGGAGGAGCATTTTCACAAGAATATCGAACTGGTAAAAGCGATTGAGGCATTAGCAGCAGAAAAGAATGTAACATCTTCCCAACTTGCCCTGGCATGGATCATCAGTAAAGATATTGTTCCAATACCGGGAACAAAACGCCGTCACTATCTGGAGCAAAATCTGGAGGCCTCGCTTATCGAACTAAATGAATTGGATTTGTCGCGATTGGAAAGCATTGTGCCACTCGGTACCGATACTGGTAAGCCTTATGATGAGTTTAGCATGGGCTTAATTGATTAAGTAAATGACGGCGGCTGCATTTTTTTGACAGTGCAGCCGTATTTCTTCTTGCTTTAGTTTATAAATTACATACATGAATGCCATAAGATCAATTTCTCAGTTCCACCATCTTTTGTCGCTTCCCGAGCCGCTGCATCCTTTGGTTAGTGTCATTAATCTGGATCATTGCATTTTTTTGGAAGATGAAATCTGGAAGGGATTTGTGAACCGTTTTTATTGTGTGGCATTGAAAAGGGAAGCCACTGGAAAAATCCGATACGGACAGCAGCATTATGATTACGACAAAGGTGTGCTAAGTTTTACTGCGCCCAACCAAGTTCAGCAGCTCGATTTGCAGGCTACGGAATGTGGTTCAGGTTATTTACTGATTTTTCATCCGGATTTTTTATTGAAACACAGCCTGGCCACAAGCATCCATCAATATGGCTTTTTCTCTTATGCTGTAAATGAAGCTTTGCATTTATCGGCAGAAGAAGAGGGAAATTTACTGACCATCCTGGATAAAATCGAAAAAGAGTGTGTGCATATCGACAGGCATACGCAAGAAATTATTCTTTCACAAATTGAACTACTGTTGAACTACTCAAACCGATTTTACGAACGTCAGTTTATTACGCGCAAAAACAATAATCACCAATTATTAGCAAAATTTGATCAATTGGTTGATGAGTATTTTAGTGGGCAGCAAACAGAACCCCGAGGCTTGCTGACCGTGCAGCACATCGCAGATTTGATGAATCTTTCCCCCAACTACCTTAGCGATTTACTTCGAGTACATACGGGTCAAAACACACAACAACATATTCACGAGAAATTAATAAATCATGCTAAAGAAAGATTGTCAACTACCAATTTATTCGTGAGTGAAATTGCTTATGCTCTGGGTTTTGAACATGCCCAATCTTTCAGTACGCTTTTTAAGAAAAAAACGAGCATGTCACCAATTGAGTTTCGACAAGCTTTTAATTAGTTGACCATCGCAGAATAGAGGTGGTATTTGAGGATTTGTTAAGAAAATAAAAAAGCAAATCGATACATTCGGGTCCCACAGAAGACGACCAAGACTTCAAACCTATAGATTTATAGAGGAGTATAAGGGACGTTTATCAGAACAATGATTATTGAAGACGCTTCAACCGAAATTGACACCATTAAAATAACAGGCGACACGGCACTTTCAATCGTTACAATGACTGCGAAAGGAAAAATGATGGGGAAACCATTAGAAGGGAAATTCAGATATTTTAGAGTTTGGAAACGCTTTGACGACACCTTGAAAGTTATTGGAGCTAGTTTTATGCAATTACTTGACTAACAGTGGACGAAACGATGCCTGTAGATTGTTAACGGCATTAAAATTATCATTCCCTGAAAATCTAGATAACAATGGGAAGTAGCTGTTGCTGGCAACATGAAGATTTTTTATTAGCAGCTCACCCCGCACTCTCCTTCAATAAAGATGTCACCAGCTCTACGGTTAATGGTTTCTTGTTCGCTTTTTCCCGGAGGGTATCAAAAGTGTACCTAAAGTCACATCCTTCTTTGTAAGCACTGCATCCATAAGCTGTTTTGCCTCTGATTATTGTTCCTTTTTTGCACAATGGGCAGGAAATGACCGGAGGATTTTTTTTAGAAGCCGGAGCGTTGGCTATTTTCTTTTCTTCCAAAACGAGTTGAAAAGTGTCATTGAAGCGTAGCGAGCCTTCTTTAGGGCCAGTCGGGGTTTTAAATCCCTTTAAGTTGACCGTAGATCCTTTCTGGAGCAAACGTAAGTACTGATTCGCTGAGATATTCTTTCCTTCAAACGAAAAAGGAAGTAAAAAGTCGCATCCATTTTTGTAGGCGCTGCATCCATAACTCGATTTCCCTTTTAACAGCGATCCTTTCTTACATTTTGGACAAGAATATCCCACGATTGCAGTTGCAGTGGTAGATTTTTCTTTTTCAGGAACCGTGGGTTCAGTGGGTTGAGCTATTTTTGCATGGCTTTGCTCCCTCAGGACCTCGATCACCAATTGCTCCACCATAATCTTCATGTTCTTCACAAAAGCACCCGCGTGAAAATTTCCTCTTTCTATCTCCTTCAATTGTTTTTCCCATTGCCCTGTCAGCTCTGCTGAGGTCAGGAGGTTATTCTTGATAATGTCGATCAATTGCACGCCTGTTGCGGTGGGCAAAATCTGCTTTTTATTCCGTTCAATGTATTGTCGCCGGAAAAGTGTTTCAATAATATTTGCCCGGGTAGAAGGACGGCCAATGCCGTTCTCTTTCATTAATTCCCGCATCTCTTCATCGTTCACTTGTTTACCGGCAGTCTCCATGCCCCGTAACAAAGTCGCTTCTGTATAATGCTTTGGTGCTTTGGTTTCTTTCTCCAGGAAAGAAGGTTCATGCGGCCCTTTTTCTCCTTTTTTAAAGATCGGGAGCTCATCTTTCTCCTTTTTGTCTTTACCGTCAGCAGCTTCAAAAACAACCCTCCAGCCTTTTTCTAAAATTACTTTTCCGGTCGTTTTAAACGGAACTGTATCCACTTTTCCTAATACTGTAGTATTGGCCACCGTACAATCATCATAAAACACTGCGATGAACCGCCTGGCAATAATGTCATATACTTTTAGATGATTTCCGTGCAAACTACCCGACATGCCTGTAGGAATAATAGCATGGTGATCGGTTACTTTTTTATCATTGAACACCTTGGTGGACTTCTTTAATTTTTTGCCCAAAAGCGGTTGTGTCAAGAACTGATAACTTGTTAGTTTCTCCAGTATTCCCGGTGCTTTGGGGTAAATATCGTTCGGTAAAAAAGTGGTATCTACTCTGGGGTAGGTGATTGCTTTTTGTTCGTATAGTTGCTGCGCTATTTTAAGTGTATCCTCCGCAGAAAGACTAAACTTGTTGTTGCAATACACCTGTAATCCTGTCAGGTCAAAAAGTTTGGGTGCGTATTCTTTCCCTTTTTTCTTTTCAATGGAGATGACCTCAAAGTCATGCTCCTTTACCGCTTTGGCAAAAGCTTCTCCGTCCTCTTTCTTAGAAAATTTCCCTTCCTCACAGTTAAACGTGGTCTCCCGATAGACCGTTTGTAATTCCCAGTAGGGTTGTGGCTTGAAATTCTGAATTTCTTTATACCGGTTCACAATCATAGCCAGCGTAGGCGTTTGGACCCTACCAATGGACAGGACTTGTTTGTACCCACCATGTTTCACCGTATATAAGCGAGTGGCATTAATTCCTAACAACCAATCGCCTATAGCCCTGGAATACCCGGCATAATACAAGTTATCGTACTTAGTGGAAGGTTGCAGTTTTTCGAAGCCTTCTTTGATAGCCTCGGCGGTCAAGGATGAAATCCATAAGCGTTTGACTTCCCCTTTATACTCCGCCTGTTCGATGACCCATCGTTGGATCAGCTCTCCCTCTTGGCCGGCATCACCACAGTTGATCACAAGCGTGGCTGTTTCAAATAGCTTTTTTACAATCTCAAATTGCTTCTTGATTCCGGGGTTATTAACGACTTTAGTTTTGAACTTTCCGGGAAGCATCGGAAGGTGACTGAAACTCCAGTTCTTCCAATGGGGTTCATAATCGTTCGGCTCAAATAAGGTGCAAAAGTGTCCGAAAGTATAGGTTACACGATATCCATTTCCTTCATAGAATCCGTCATGTCGGTTATTAGCACCAAGAACAGTCGCAATTTCACGGGCGACACTTGGTTTTTCGGCAATACAAACTATCATCTGCAGCAAAAATAGTTAAAATAGCATAAGCTTGGACTGCTAGGGTTGTAAAGCATTAGAAAATGAAGTAAGCCTGTTGAACCTGGCAGCATGAAGGATGGACAACTGCAAAATATTAGCTGGGAACCAGCACCATGCGATGAGGCATGGCTTTTTTACCAAAAGCAGTAAGAGGTTAAGCTTAAACCCACAATATAACGGTTTCGAAATTTGTGAACGACCCATTATATTTTTTAGTAGAACTGTGATAATGAAAATAAAGCAATCAACAAGATACGACCGCCTAAACTGAAGGAACAGGATCAGGTGATCAAAGCCACTGAACTTTTACTGAAAGAACAACTAGATTTGGAAGAGTACAGACAGGTGAAAAGGGCAAGTGAAGAGAAAACTCTGAGTTTGGAGACCCAACTGGAATACATCGGACCAAAACCTTAAAATGAGTTTGGGAAATTATTTTAAAAAGCGCTTCAGTTTGCCGCAAGCTAGATTTTATTTTTTCATCCGGTGGCCTGACACAAAAAGATGCTTGATTGGTTCGATCTTTCCTTAAAATCTCACCCTTGACGGTGAAAATCATCGAACCGGTGATCTTAGGCTTGATATCGTGACCTCAAATTGATGAGATCTCTAGAACTCCTAATCCCCTTTCCCTTGCATCACCTTCTTCGGGGAAGAGGATGGGATGAAAGCCGAAACAGCTACAGCCACCGCCCAAAAGAACCGGAGAGATGTTGTTTTTGATTGTGGTTTTTTGACTGGGTTTCTACTGATGTTTTCAATCTTGTCTATCGAAATAATGTATCGCTTGTGCCCCCGGGCAAACCACTCCAATGTCAAAATCAAAATACTTTCCGACAACGTAAATGAGCTCTTTCTTAGATCAGCTTTTGCTCAAGAGCTATCCTGACAAGTACAGCGGTGTTTTTGGCATCCAGTTTCAGCAGCAGGTTTTTGCGATAGCTTTTGATCGTTTCGGGGCTCAGAAAGATGCGGTCGGCTATTTCACCGTTGGTTAATCCCTCGGCCACCAGTTTCAACATTTCCCGCTCACGTTGGCTCAGCCACAGATGTGTCTCTTTGGGCCTCTTCATCAGCACATCGACCTCATGGCAGAGAAATGTCTCACCGTTGGCAACAGCCTGTATTCCCGCCAGCACTTCTTCGGTCATGGCATTTTTGATCAGGTAACCGGAAGCGCCGTTTTCCAGCATCTGCCTTACAATACTGTACTCATTATGTGTGGTCAGGGCAAGCACGCTGAGTCCAGGAAAACGCCCTTTGAGTTCCTTACAGAAGTCCACTCCGCTGATATCGGGCAGGCCTACATCAAGAAGCAGTACGTCCGGTCTCCAAAAGCCGATGGAATTCCTGCATTCGGCAGCACTGTGCGCTACGCCGACCACCTTCGCTATACCAGAGTCTTCAATAAGGGCCTTTAACCCTTCTGTAAGGATCTTATGGTCGTCTACGATGGCTAAATTAATCATGCTGTTCATCTTTTGTCAGTTCCAGTTCCACATGCACCTCTGTTCCGTCCGGCGAAGAGTAAATATCAAGTTTGCCCTGAAATGCGTCTACCCGCTGTCGGATGTTCCGCAATCCCATTCCTTCGGAGACTGTTTGCCGGTCAAACCCCTTACCATTGTCCTGTACCGTGAAGGATATGCGGTCGTGTTCCTGCACCAACTGTACATTGATCTGCGTAGCCTCTGCGTGTTTGAGTGCATTGTTGACCAGCTCATGTATACATCGGTACACCATGATCTCTATTTTTCCGTCCAGCCGGGCTTCGTCCCCGAAATAATGAAAATCGGCTGTTGGGATGGCTGCGCAAAAATCAGTGAGTGAAACTTTCAGCCCATAGCGGAGCAGCGACTCCGGCATCATGTGATGTGCGACGCGGCGGAGTTCCTGTATGGAGTCGTCCAGCATGCCCAGAGCCGTCCGGAAACGGGAAACATCCACCGCTTCCAATAGGGCATCGCCCTTTACCTGGGGCAGATTCAGCTTAACAGCGGACAGCATACCGCCCAGTCCGTCGTGCAGGTCTTTGGCCAGGCGTGTGCGTTCGGCCGCTTCGCCATCCAGTGTTGCCCGCACGGCCACCAGTTGTTTTTCCTGTTCCAGGCGCCTGGATTCCCCTTCGGCAAGTTTGCGACGGCTCACTGCCAAACGGTAGCGCATGAAAGCGAAGGCCAAAGCGATAAGTAGGATAATCGCCCCTGCTACACCAAGCCATATATATAATTGTTTTTGCTTCTCTAAAGCGGCTATTTGGAGTTCTTTTTTCTCGGTTTCGTACTTCACTTCCATTTCAGAGAGTGACTTTTGATAAGTTTCATTGCTGTACCCTTGTATAGCCTCTTGGTACCGTTGAAAGTAATTTTCCATTGATTCAAAATCACCCATACGGGCATAGATAACGCCCAGGTTGAAAAACGCTATTTTTTTATATTCATAATTTGTAGAATCATTTTCCAGGGCGGCCAGCGCCGCTTTGATGGATTCTTCATATTGTTCTTGAAAGTAGAGAATGCTGGAAATGGTGATGTATGAATCAGCAATTAGATTTGCATTTTGGATAGAGTCTGCAAGTCGGAGCGCTTCCCGGGCGTATTTCATTGCATTGGTATAATCGTCATAGGCATAGTAGGCATCACCAAGCGTATTCAATGATCTGATTTTGTTATAAGGACTACCTGAATTCTGATGGATTTTAAGAGACTTCTGGGCGTAACGTATTGCCTCTTCCTGACCGTCATCCAGCTTGGAGTAGACACTACTCAGGGCAAAATAAATATCACCTAAGTTTTGTTGATTTTGGTGTTTTAAAGCTATTTTTTCTGCTTTCTCATAATATAGCAAAGCGGGTTTATGGTTGTCCATCAAATGATAGGCACCACCTATGCCCGTGTAAATGTCAAACAATTGTCGGTCATCTTTAAGCTGTTCGGCCACCTTTCCGGCTTTCAGATACCATTCCAGAGCTTTTTCGTATAATCCCTGCGCCCGGTATAGCTGCCCATGCATTCTAAGCGTGGTCACTTCACGCTGGCTGTCCTTGTTTTGTCGGGCTAATGCCAAAGTTTTCTCAAGATAGAAAGCAGAGGAATCATACATCATACTGACGAAGTAGGCAGATCCCAGTGCGTAAAGAAATGCTGCCTCAGCCCTTTTATCCCCTTCCTTTTTTGCTAAGCGGAGCCCTTCGCTACTAAATGATCTGGATCGGGTTGGGTTATCTCTTCCCATGCCATACGCCAATGTCTCAAATAGCGGTATCCTCTCCGCATCCGTTAGGTTCTTTGTCCCCAACACCTGCTCCAGCGAATCCAGATTCTGCCCGGAACCCACAATCGGCAAGAATGTTCCCAACAGGCCCAGCGATAAGCGGAGCGTCTGCTGTATTTTTCTAAGTATATATCTTTTCATCATCCTGTTTGATCATTGGGGTTTATTCCGATTGTCCATAAGACAAATGTAACTGTGTCTGCTGCTGATAAAAACCCCCTTTGGGGGGTATTGGGTTGAATTTGGCCACTATACCTTTGTTTTTATCAAATGATGGGGGCAGCGGCACTCCATAAGTCTTCATCCTGGCGAAAAATTTTTAACTATAAAAATAATCAAAATGAAAACAGCAATCAGAAAAAAATTTGCGGTGTTATTGTGTGCAGTTGCACTGGCAAGCTGCACCAATGACGATGATATCAAACCGGTAGAACCGGTTGCCTCCTGTGAGATCATTGAAGTTTCTGAAACTATCAGTGAGCCCACCGTATGGACAGAAGGTTTTGTGTATGTTATTGACGGTTTCGATCTAAGAGTGGAGTCGGTATTGACGATACAGCCTGGCGTAGTAGTAAAAGTACGGAATGCCCGGATCAGTATTTTTGAAGAGGGTAAAGTCATCGCTGAAGGAACGGCAGACAAACGTATTGTCCTTACTTCGCTTGCAGATGACCGCTACTGTGGCGATACCAATGGAGATGCCGTAGCGACAAAACCTGAAAAAGGAGACTGGACAGCATTGGACCTCCACGGAACAATTGGTTCTGTCTTTAAATATGTTGATATTTTCTATGCCGGTCAAAATAGCGGAGGATACCATAACGCAGTAGTTATTGGTTGGCAGCAATCCGTTTCCTTTACGTTTGATCATTGCAGGATCGCGCATACACTGTATCAGCCTGGTAGCTCCTCTTATGCCTTCCACGGAACGTCGGCTATGAAAGATGCGGGTATTAGCAAGTTTACCAACAACGCTTTCTACGACAATGGAAAACCTGTTTATTTTCATGGCTTCTATCAGCTGGACCCGAGCAATGTATTCCACAACCCGGAAGCCCCATCGGTAACCAACACGCATAACGGTATTTATATGAACTTAAATGGAGGTGAGAACGGCTTATCTGTTAACTGGAACAATACGGAAGTACCTTATGTGTATGAACAGGTTAGTGTGGTACAGGTACATCCTACCGCAACTGTCAACATCAAACCCGATGTAATTGTGAAGTTTTCGGATCCGAGTGGAGGGCTTCAATCATACAATGGGAATGTTCATTTAGACCCGGCAGCCATCCTCACTTCCTACAAAGATGACTCACGCGGCGGTGATACCAACGGCGATGGAAGTACCACCACTCCTTCAACAGGCGACTGGAAAGGTTTCCGATATTCCGGTGGGGGGACCGGAGCTTATTGGGTTGCCGGTCCTAATATCATGTACGCTGAAAATTAATGTGGTTAAACAAGGGCGCTTTTATGGCCTCCCTTGTACCTGGACCTATTGAATTCTATCCTTATAAATTTTTAAAACAATGAAAAGAACAATCTTTACTCTTGTGGCGGTAATTATCGCCGTAGCTGCAGAGGCGCAGCAATTTCAAAATGGAACCACGATGGCCAATGCCGGTATCGGGTTGGGAACCTCACTGGGCGGTTTAGGCAATGCGCGTCCGGGTTTCTCCGTATCGGTAGATCATGGTATGTGGGATGTCGGCGGCCCGGGTGTGATCAGCCTCGGGGGCTATATCGGCAATACCGGATACAAGTACACCGACCTGGGCTATACCGCCAAATGGAGCTATACCACAGTGGGGGTACGGGGTGCCTACCATTACAACGGCTTTACCAATGTACCGGAACTAGACATCTATGGCGGGCTGATGCTTGGCTATAATATCTCGAAATATTCCTCCGATAGTGGTAATGATTCGCTGGCGGATACCTACGGTAGTGGCCTTGGCTTTACCGGCTTTGTTGGCGGACGCTGGTTGTTCACCGAGCAATTTGGTGCCTACGCCGAGCTGGGATACGGGGTGTCCGTACTGAATCTGGGGGTTACGTATAAATTCTAGAAATAGGATTACATTCTGCCCCTTTAAAGTTAAACCCTCTGAAAATTTTTCAGGGGGTTTGTTGTTAAACTGGCTTTAAGGCTAAGTACACAAATTCCTATGAAAATAGTGTTATTAACTGATGGATCTCCTAGAGAAATAAAAATTGGAAAGCGTACCATCAAGTTTAAAAAGACAACTCCTAAAAATCTAATGGCAAAAGGAAAGATAAGCCGTCTTGTCATTCAAGCTCTTAAAGAAATAGGCATAGGTAAAATTACAGAAGCCGAGGAGCGTAAAATTTTACAGCTCCTTAAGGGAGAAAATCAGAAGAATTTGATACACGACATTAAACTTACTCCGGTTTGGATTCAAAAGATTATGAAAAAAGCAGGCAAATTCCATCATTTTTTTATAGAAGCTTAGGTAGAAGTTAAACTTAAAGCCGTTCTTTAATTCCGCTTAAGAATGAGTTTAAAAGGGTAAGAGTATGTTCAAGGGATTGATCTAATTTTGCTGCCCAATCTTTGGCAATATCTGATTGATATTGGTCTTTGATATTTTTTTCAATTACTGTCAGGATTCGATCTTTTAGTTTGTTAGAAGTTTGCAGGAATTTGGCTGCTTCTCTTCCCAGTACTCGCGAAGCAACTATTCGTTGGCTTAGTTCTCCGTCATCCCCTAAAAGTTCCAACAGATCTGTATGGTCATCAATTATTGAGTCATACATAAGCGAAAAAGCTTTCGAAATGATCAGGAGTATGTCATTTAAATCATTTTCTCTTTCCTCTGGCCGGTCTGACCAGGCAACCAATTTCAAAATAATCATTCCCGGTAAAGTCGGAATATTAACAAGGATGTCATCTATCTTTACTTGGGTTGGTCTAGACATGACTTCTTTAAATCCTAGGACATATAGATCGGTATGTCTTTTGTCAAAATTTTCGGTGTAGTTTTCTTCAATTTCTCCAAATGGTAGAACATCTACAACAACATCATATTTTGGATGCCTGAAAGTCCACGGAGCAGCTACTTTTATGAATCCTTTCCCAACAAGTTCCAACGTAAATTGTTCGTAATCTTTTTTGGAGCTTATCATGATCGCAAAATCAATGTCCTTTGTACCTCTTGAAGGCTTTATTCCATCTTTTAAAAGTTCCAAAGAAATAGCTGTGGCTCCAAGTAAGTAATATGGAATCCCTCTTGACTTGAATGTTTCATCGAGTAATTCAAATACTTCTTTAAAATAGGGAAAGCCTAGGTCCTTATAACTCTCTGAGATATTTTTCATTTATGAGCTCGGCTGTTTCAAGACTTCTTTTGTCTCCATTGATGATAAGGTCTGCATATACTAAAAGAGGGGGCGCACAATTATCCATTTCATTTCCTTTTTCCCAGAAAGTTTCGAAAACTGTGATTTCTCCAGTTGGATCCGGCATTAGGCGGGTTTTCTTGATAAGTTCAGTTTTTTTGAGATCGGTAAACAAAATGAATTTTTCCGGCCTCAGGTAGTTGGTTAGTAGGTCTCCTCCTGGTTCTCCGCCCCAGCGTGTTTTGGGGGTTGGGAGGTATATTTGCGTCCAGAGTTTGTCTTTGGGAAGTCGGTATCTACCTTGGTATAGCGTAGGCTTAAGCGTATCACGATATCCTGCAATCCACCTATCAATAGCATCGTTTTTGTTTGCCCATTGATATCCTAAATCATTTTTTTTAAGTAAAACGCCCAAAGTCTTTAGCCCTTTTAAGACCAATGGGATATTCCCTAAGGCTACACCGGCCTGTTCTGCCAGTTCCCTTTGGGGCTTAAATAAGTTTTCGTTGCTCACCAAAAGCTGGAAAAATACGCGAAGACCTGTCTTGCTTAATGCTCTGTTTGCTTCTCTTTCAGGCTCCTTTAATAGGGCATACTGGTTAATCAAGATTAAGGTGTTGGGTTTCTTGATAAAAACATTTCCATTGGCCTCAAGATAATTGATGCCCATTTCCTGAAGCAAACTCTTGTATTTCGGGTACAATCTATAGGCTATCAATAAGAAATTTGGATTTTCTTCTGCCAAAAGCTTAACCTTCCTGAGCATACTTTCTCTTATTTCATATTTTACTTCTACTGCAAAGTTTATTTGGTTGTGAGGAAAATATAGGGTTACCTGGCCGTCCAACTCTTGCCAGTTTCCTTGAACCGAGAGAGTTTTATCCAGGTTGACTAGAGCCGTCTCTATGATTTCTTGTGCTTCCATGTTCACAAATATAGAATGTTCATTATTCGTGAACAAGTAAAAATAATGAACGTTTAAACAAAAGCCTAGGACCAAACTCTAATAGTAGCTTAAATCTTTTTACCAAAGTACTTGAGGCGCTTGATGATTATGAATAAAAGCCGGAAAACAAGTAGAACAACCAATTTTATACCTTCTATAACATTGAGAAAAGTGATAAATTCATTCGGTTGTAATTTGTCCTTTTTTTATAGTTAGCTTTACTGAAACCCAGGATGAATTGCATTTGTATTCATTGGGAAATAGCCTGTTACAAAGACATGCGCCATGAATTTCATCCTTAACTAAAGCAGAAGAAGTTAAAGAGAAAACCTAAAACATTAGTAAACAACCAATGCTGTTATTTGTATTGCATCCATTTCCATCTTAATCTAATTTTTAGATAAGAATGCATCGTATTTGTTGCGTATTTTGCAAAAATGATCTATATAAAAATTTTTGTTTTGATTAAAATCCAAAATTTTGTAAGATTGAATGGTAGAATTACCGAATTTTAATCCTCCCTATAACTTGAAATCTCATCCAATCGATAGTTCAGCTTTTTTGAATTCTGACAGTAGTTCTACCCGAGAAAAAGAGGTAGACATCAGGGCTCTTAGTGATGAGAGAATATGGGAGAAATTTCGGTCAGGGGATGAAGAAATATTCATTTATATCTACAATGAATATGCAAATCTATTGTTTAAGTATGGATCACAGTTCACAGATGATTCGCCTTTAGTGAAGGATTGCTTGCAGGATTTTTTCATTTACCTGCGGGAAAAAAGAGGTACTTTAGGTGCTGTCACTTCAATCAAGTTTTATTTGCTGAAAGCATTTAGAAGAAGGATTATTGAATATTTGAAAAGAAATGCGAAAAACCGTGATAAAATAAACTCTTCTTTACAAAATTGGTTTCCGATTGAATTGTCGCACGAAGTGAAGTTCATTAATCATCAGACTACTCTCGGACAGTTGGAGACACTCCAGAAGGGTTTATCTGAATTAAATGAACGGGAAAGAGAGGCGATATATATCTATTACTTCCAGGACTTATCTTATGAGCAAGTAGCTGATTTTTTTAATTTTACTCATGTATCTTCTGCAAGAAGGCTGGTTTACAGGGCATTGGATAAGTTAAAGGAACGTTTTGGATTTATGCTTTTTGCCCTTCTGATGTACCTCCAGTAATTTCGCCCCCTACATTATCTTTGTAAAAAACGGAGTATCATTTCCTTCCGAAATTTTTAGCAAAGAAATTATTGACAGCCCAATTAAAATTTCCCAGCCTTCAGTCAAATGAGAATTTTAATTGGTCTTGAATATTTACCCACACCAGTTTTTTTTTTAAAAAGCCTGATTTTTGAGTTAGGTTAAGAACAGGTAGAATTTTTTTGGAAATAAATTGAAATTCCCGGTATCATTTTCATTGTTTGTTCCTTATATCTTAAAAAAGGACAAGTTGACACCGAAAGAATCAAATATATTCAATTACCTAATCTCTAATAAGTCTTTTATTGATTGGGTAAATGAGCCAACAGAGGCTCGTCAATACTTTTGGAAAAAATGGATTGATGAGCATTCCGAAAATTTTGATGAAATAATCCGGGCTAAGAAGTTTGTCCAGAGTTTGAAGTTCAGAGAAAAGGAACTTTCTCCGGATGAATTGGATGAGGTTTTTGGTAAAATCATTAAGAACCAAAAGTCCGGTTCTTATGCTCAGAGCAGTAGGGAGAAATTCAATAGCATTCTTTTTGGAAACCCGCTAAGAATAGCTGCATCTATTTCAATCCTTATTATTAGCTCATTGGTGCTGTTCTGGGCTGGGTTTAGTAATTCCAACGTAGGTCAGGTAAGCGAAAACCATCATGCTGAATGGATAGAAGTCGTAACAGCAAGGGGAGAACGTAAAGAAATTATTCTCCCGGACAGCTCGATTGTTAATTTGAACTATGAAAGCACTATAAGATATCCTGCCAAATTTTCGGATACTAAAAGGATAGTAGAATTTTCCGGGGAGGCGTTCTTTGAGGTAACCCATGATAAAGAAAGGCCATTCAAAGTAATAACAGAAGAATTAGAAACTACTGTCCTGGGAACCTCCTTTAACATTAACTCATATTTACAGGAATCCGATATAAAAGTTTCGCTGGTCTCAGGAATGGTAGAAATAGCAAGACTGGATTCAGGTCAAAATGAGGTAAGCCATTTAATTCTAAACCCACGAGAAGAAATGGCCTATGAAAGATCAACCGAAAGCATGGTCAAAAATGCATTTAATGTAGAAAGCACCATTGCATGGAAAAACGGGGTCTTAGTTTTTAAAGACGTGGGATTTGAGGAGTTTATAGACAAGTTAGAAAAATGGTACGATGTGAATTTTCAGGTTTTTGGACCTTACCCTAAAGATTGGGGTATCAATGGCCGCTATGAAAATGAGAATCTTGAAAATATTCTGGTTGGGGTAAAATTTGTCTATGACTTAGAGTACAGTATTCAGGGAAAAAATGTCACACTTAAATTCAAATAGTATGGAGAAAGCGGTCAACAATATCTTTTGATATTGCCAACCGCATCAATTAAGACTAAAAGAAAATCTATGATTCTGAATTCACGATTGGCGTCCAAAATTCAGATCAAGAATTAATTATTAATCATAACAAAAGCCCAAAATTATGAAAAAAATATTACAATTCCATCCGATGAAACGGGTGGGTGGATTAATATTGTGCCTATACCTCATACTTATAGTTGATGTTACTTTCGGCCAAACAAACTTTATTTCAATAAATTCAACAGGTAACCGAGATACAAATTATCTGAATGATATAAAGTTAGATGTTCACCTGATGAATGCCAGTGTGGGTGAACTTTTAGATGAACTGGGACAAAAAACCAGCCTGCATTTCGTTTTTGATAAGACTATCCTTAATTATGATAAACTTTTTACAATTGACGAGACACAAATATCTGTAAAAGAATTACTTGAGAAAATTTCCGGACAATCTCAGCTCAGATTTAAACAGGTAAACAAAAATATTAGTGTAAGGTTGCTGGCAGCGGATCAAGTTCCTGTAGAAATGACACCCAAAGCTGTTGACATAGAAGTAAAGGGCAAAGTTATTGACTCCGACGGCTTACCTTTACCCGGTGTCACTGTAAATGTTCTGGATACCACTTTGGGGACTGTTACAGACACTGATGGAAACTATAGCATAGCTGTTCCCGAAGGTTCCACCTTGGTTTTTTCGTTCATAGGGATGAAACCCCACAGGGTAGCAATTGGGAGCCAATCCATCGTTGATGTCACTCTAGTAGAAGATATTTCTTCATTGGAAGAAGTAGTGGTAGTGGGGTATGGCACACAAAAGAGAAGTGATATAACCGGATCCGTCGGTGTGGTCGGCTCTAAAGAATTCGAAGATGAACCAATAGTTCAGGTTGGTCAGGCATTACAGGGAAAGGTAGCCGGTGTACAAGTCTCGCAAAATTCCGGTGCACCAGGTTCCGCATTATTGATAAGGGTCAGGGGAAGTGGGACAGTCAATAATGCCGAGCCATTGTATGTAGTGGATGGAAATCCCAATTCAAATCCAATTGATTTAGTCCCTGAGCAAATTGAAAGTATTCAAGTCTTAAAAAGTGCAAGTGCTGCCGCAATTTATGGTGCCCAAGGGGCAAATGGTGTAATCCTGATTACAACTAAGCAGGGAAGGTCCGGTAAATCACAGTTGGACGTAAATTTTTCACAGGGATTCCAGCAGATTCAGAGAAATATACCCATGACCAACGCAATGGAATATGCGACGCTTTATAATGAAGGGTTAGTGAATGCCGGAGCTGATCCCATATATCCTGATCCTGCATCACTGGGAGAAGGTACAGACTGGCAAAAGGAAGTGTTCCAAGTTGCCCCAATGACCAATGTTTCCGTCTCTGCCAGTGGTGGCAGTGCTTCCAGCAGATACTTTTTTTCTGCAGGCTATACAAATCAGGAAGGCATTGTAAAGGGATCTTCATTTGATAGAATGAACATGAGGATCAATTCTTCTCATGATATCAATAGCTTTATTTCAGTTGGGCAAAATCTGTCCGCCAGCCTCTCAAATTATAAGCAGATATCTGAATTTAATTTCGGTTCGATCCTCGGCAGTACATTAACCGCCAATCCTGAGGTACCTGTAAGGATGCCCGATGGTGGATGGGGGTATTCGGAAACTTCTTTAAACTCTTCCAACCCTCTTGCTTCAATTTATTATACAAACAATGACACAAAAAGGCCTGTGATTAACGGGAATGTATTTGTTGATTTAAATTTAGCGGAAGGCTTGGAGTTCCGCTCTCAGTTTAACTTTAATCTGGGCTTTTCAGAAAACATTGTATTTAACCCAGAATACTATATCTCCTCCCAAAGTTTCAATGAAGTTGCCAATCTTTCCGAGAATTCTACACGCTTCACTGAATATAGTTGGGCGAATACTGTCTCCTACAACAAAACCATTGGAAGACACAAGTTTGATCTATTGGCAGGGGTGACTTCCCAAGAGGCCAACACAAAATATGTATCTGCCTATGGAGCGGGACTTCCGGCAAATGCTACAGAAAATCCAAACCTTCGTTACCTGGATTTAGCCACTCAGTCCAACACGGTAACCGGTGATGCAGGTTCATACGGGATATTGTCCTTCTTGGGAAGGGTAAATTACAATTACAATGAAAGGTACTTTGCCACGGTGAATTTCAGGGCTGATGGATCTTCCAGGTTTGGTGAAAATAATAAATTCGGCTACTTCCCATCTTTTTCCCTGGGATGGAAGCTCTCAGAAGAAGCGTTTTTAAGTGATAAAACCTGGCTTAATAACCTAATGATCCGGGCAGGTTACGGTTCTCTTGGCAATCAAAATTCCCTTCCAAATTATGCATTTGCCAATCTGGTGAGCCCGAATATTAATTATGTCTATGGTGATCCTCAGATAGTGTTCAGAGGTCAGGCACCATTGGGAGCCGGTAATCCCAATCTAAAGTGGGAATCGACCACCGAGACCAATTTAGGATTGGACTTTATGGGCTTTGAAGGTAAAGTTACCGCATCCTTTGACTGGTACAGAAAAGAAACCTCTGATATGCTTTTACAGGTTCCCATTGCAGGATATTCCGGTATACAGAATTCTCCATATGTAAATGGTGGCAATGTGCTTAATCAGGGAGTTGAAATTATGCTGGGGTACGAAAATACCACGGAGAGTGGGATAAATTATAGTATCAGTGGCAACCTCGCCCGCAATAGGAATGAAGTTTTGGATCTGAGCAATGCCGGTTCATCCCTATATCAGTTTATTTCCTTTGTAGGTTTGGTCAATGTTACTGAAGTAGGCAGTCCTATTGCCTCCTTTTGGGGTTGGCAGACTGATGGAATATTCCAGAGCCAAGAAGAGATCGATAACCATGCATTTCAAAGTAATGGTACAGCCCCGGGTGATTTTAGATTTAAGGACCTGAATAATGATGGCGTAGTAAATGCAGAAGACCAGACTATTATTGGGAACCCCTGGCCAAAAATTACTTATGGATTTAACGGAAACATATCCTATAAAGGGTTCGCCCTGAGGTTGGAACTTCAAGGTGTGGCAGGGAATGATATTCTGATGGGAATGAAGTTTAGAACTGAAGGTGCCAATTTCTTCAACTATACCCGAAATGTATGGGAGAATAGATGGACGGGACCAGGAACAAGTAATGACATGCCACGCTTGAATACTGATGACCCCAACAATAACATGAGGTCTTCTGAGTATTACCTAGAGGATGGCTCCTATATGCGGATAAGGAATGTCCAATTGACCTATAACTTTTCCCCCTCATTGTTTAAGCTGCGTAATCTAAGTGCATATCTGTCCGTACAGAATGCCTATACTTTTACAAAGTACCCCGGATTTGATCCGGAAATAGGTACAAATAGAGGCAACAACCCCCTTTATATAGGAATCGATGAGACTAATTATCCTGTCCCTAGGATTTATACTATAGGTCTTAAGGTAGGATTATAATGTTTGTGTTTTAAAAACCATAAAATTGATTTCAAATGAAAAATCTATCATATATACTGTTAATAAGCTGCTTTATCATCTTTGGATGCAGCGATTTACTTGATAAGGATCCTCTTGCCCAAATCGACCAGGGAAGCGCGTATGTTACCGAAGATGATGCAATCATGGCGGTTACTGCAGCGTATCATCCACTGACAGGGAATAACTGGTGCTGTGGGGCTTATGGAAATGGGGGCTACATGCATTGGGTATTGGCCAATGTTGCATCAGATGATACTGAAAAGGGCGGGGAATCTGGCTCTGACCAACTTTATGCCCAACAGATATCATTGTTCAATATTCCCTCAGACAATGATGCAACCCGGTTTGCATGGCAAAACCAATACATCGGTATCCGCCGTGCAAACTTGGTACTGGATAATGTGAAGGACATTACTATGGATGAGGGACTTAAAGCAAGGTTCCTTGCTGAGGCAAAATTTCTAAGAGCTTGGTATTACTTTAATCTTGTGAAGACGTTTGGTGATGTTCCTTTGGTAACCAGCTCGGAATTAGAGTCCTATGAGATGACCAGAACCCCAAAGAGTGAGGTTTATGCCCAGATTATAAAAGATCTTGAAGAGGCCATACCGGTTCTTCCTGAAGCTAACGAATATGGTCCTTCAGAAAGGGGCAGAGCAACCAAGGGAGCGGCCAGAGCCTATTTGGGGAAAGTATATCTTTACCTGAATAATTTCCCCAAGGCTGAAGAATTGTTCGGTGAAGTCATTGATTCTGAGGTTTATTCCCTGGATCCGGATTATGGGGGGATGTTTCTCAGGGCAGGGGAAAACAGTCCTGAGCACATATTTCAGGTACAGTTTCTAAATGATCAGGGACCAGCTCCTGTCAATAACCAGCTCAACACAGTATTTTCTAGCAGGGCAAGAAACGGCTGGGGATTTAATCTGCCCACCCAGGATTTTGTAAGCGCATTTGAAGAAGGAGATCCCAGGCTCTTGCAAACCGTGTATAAAAACGGAGATGTGATGCCTGATGGATTAATAGCCAATGTTGGGAACAGCACGACCGGATATATGAATAAGAAGTATTATGTTCCAGAATATGAGCGCGTGGGTGGTTCTATTCAGGCAGGTAGGGACGATATATACATGAGGTTGGGCAAAGTATTGCTGTGGTATGCTGAAGCTGCAAATGAAAACGGGAATACAATGGCTGCACTTAATGCCCTGAATAAGGTGAGAGAACGTGCCAGAAATGGAAATCCTGCGATCCTGCCAGCTATCCAGGAAACAAATCAGGCTACATTAAGGGAACTGATCTGGCATGAACAGCGGGTGGAATTTGGACAGGAATTCGAAAGGTTCTTTGAGCTGGTAAGACAAGGAAGAGCAGGTGAGGTATTACACGCCTATGCTGAAAAATATGACACTTCTAAAGGAGCAGGTTATAGGGACGGAATCAATGAAATATTTCCAGTTCCTCAGACAGAAATAAATTTAAGCGGTGGATTAATAACCCAAAACCCAGGCTACTGAACAAGCAGAATGGATGGTAACTCCCAGGTATGGGTATAACCATCCATTCTAACCAAACATCAACTAAGTCATACTGACTATCATCCTAATTACTTAAGGATTTCCTTAAGCCTGACATTGCTATGCCTGATTTTCAAGGACTACTGTCAGCTTTTTTAGGTCCCTAATGGTGTATAGTCTACAAATCCACACACTGATGAAACTATTTTATAGATCCGGTTTATACCGGTATTTCTTACTCCATACAAATGACAATGGTAGGTTCTGGTTGGTATATATACTTGCATTGCCATTGTTTTTTTTAGCCTGTGAACCGCCTCAGGATAAAATTATCCAAGAACAACATATTACCTGGAAAGATTATGGAGGAGGGCCGGACCAGTCCAAATATGTTGATTTTGCCCAAATCACAAAAGCGAATGTAAAGGATCTTCAGGTGGCATGGTTTTACCCGACCGGAGACAACAAGACCTATCAATTCAATCCTTTGGTGGTAGGTGATGTCATGTATGTGCTGGCGAAAAACAATTCATTGGTGGCATTGGAAGCTTCAACTGGAAAAGAGTTGTGGATACACGCAAATTTAAGCGGAATAGCCAGAAGGGGCATTAACTATTGGGAGAGTGAAGATGGAAAAGACAAAAGGCTGCTTTTTCAAATCAATAACTATTTACAGGCTGTAGACGCAGTTACAGGTAAATCAATTCTGACTTTTGGAGACAATGGACTGGTGGACTTGCGCCAGGGTTTTGGAAGAGATCCTAAGACTTTGGCAAGGGCCCAATCAGGTACCCCCGGAAAAATTTTTGAGAATCTGTTAATCCTGGGTTCGGGCACAGGAGAATCGTATATGTCTACCCCGGGCTACCTCAGGGCATTTGATGTGTTGACAGGAGAGATTAAATGGACTTTTCATACTATTCCGACACCTGGAGAGTTTGGCTATGATACCTGGCCAAAAGATGCCTATCGATATGTAGGCGGTGTGAATGTCTGGGGTGAAATTTCTGTGGATGAGGAAAGGGGTATTGCATATTTTCCGCTGGGGTCGCCCACATTTGATTACTATGGAGCAGACCGGAAAGGAAGCAATCTGTTTGGTAATTGTATCCTTGCGTTGGACGCGCGCACAGGTAAGCGGATTTGGCACTACCAGATAGTCCATCATGACCTGTGGGATTATGACCTTACGGCTGCACCGCAATTGGTGAGCGTAGATCAGGGTGGGAAAAAAATCGATGCTGTTGCTGTGGCTACCAAGCATGGTTTTTTGTTTGTCTTTGACAGAGTGACCGGCGAACCTTTATTTCCAATTGAAGAAAGGCCTGTTCCCCCTAGCCAGGTAGAAGGAGAAGAAGCATGGCCTACCCAACCATTTCCAACAGTGTTGCCTCCCATATCACGTCAAGAAATGACCATCTCGGACCTTGATACGGTTTTTCTCACTGAGGAAGAAATAAAGATGTGGAGAAATAAATTTGACAGTATCCAAACCGGGCTTTTTGTGCCATTGTCCGATACCCTGCAAACGCTCTCAATTCCCGGTGCTGTCGGTGGTGTAAACTGGGGAAATACCGCTTCTGATCCTAAAAACGGTATGGTCTACATCATTTCCATCAACTGGCCTTCCTTATATGAAAGGCTGGAGACACTGGAGGAAATTGAAAGTAGGTCAAGTGGCTTTAGGGCACCTACCGGGGAGTCTTTAATTTATCAGCAAAGCTGCAAAGCCTGTCATGGAGAAGATAGAAAAGGCCTGGTAGGTCCCTCACTATTAGATCTTAATGGCAAATATAAGCTGAATGACTTCAAGCAGCTAATGGTTTCAGGGCGAGGGGATATGCCATCTTTCTCCTATTTGGAGGAGGCAGAGATAGAATCCCTCTACAACTATTTGACAACAAACGTAGTGTCAGCTCCATGGGGAGAGGAGCCCGCTACTGAAGTGCCTGAAGGTCCCGTGGTTGCAACAGGCGGTGCCCCCGGGGGACTGGAGAGAAGAGAACTGGACCTGCAGGGGGGAAGGTATGGGGCGCCGTATCCCGAAGGTGTCCAGGTAGAACATGATAGGTTATACCTCCATCAATGGGGACTGGATGTGCCTTTTCTGGTTAATCCCCCCTGGTCGGAAATAATGGCTTATGATCTTAATAAAGGGACTTTGAAGTGGCGGAGGAATTTGGGAAATGATCCATTTGCCAATGAGGCAGGCCACAGGGATACCGGACTGCTGAGGGCCCAGCGAAATGGAATGATAGTTACTTCCACCGGCTTATTGTTTTCCACTGCCAAGGATGGGAAGATATATGCATTTGATGCTGAAAACGGGGAACAACTATGGAGCGCCGATCTTCCGACCGGAACCGAGGGCTTGCCGGCTATGTACATGGTGGATGGGAAGCAGTATTTAGTGGTTCCAACTTCTACACCTTTAAAGTTTGGCCGTGACAACAAACCCTTTCCGGGCAAAGGAGATACCCCTGGGGGCTACATAGTCTATGCTTTACCAAAATAATCCCTTTCGGAGATTCAACAGGCAATAATTAATGCCGCAAATCAACACTGTAAACAATATCCCAATGAAAATTTATTTAACCATTTCTCTTCTGCTATGTCCCATGTCAGTTATGCAGGCGCAGGAAATACCAAAACTTGATGATGTGGAAACCCTGACTTTTATCCCTGATTATGTTTTTACTGCTTCGGATCTCTCAGAATGGACACCAATGGGCCCGGGAAACTGGGAAGCCAAAAATGGGGAAATTACCGGGCGTCTTTCGGGTGCAGGGACCCCTTCCATACTTGCTTTAAAGAAATCCTATCAGGATCTGGCATTTCAATTTTCAGTTAAAAAAGACAGTCATGTGGAGACCGGAGTGCTTTTAAGATTTCAGGAAACTGGAGATGGTCATGAAGCAACTTTTTTATCCATTGGGGACAATGAAGTTGTTCCGTATCACCTCGTTTTTGATCAAAACGGAAAAGAGACAAGCAGAAAGAAACTGATCAGGGCAGGTGGGATTTTTTATAGAATTGCTCCTCCAATGGAGGAAACTGAAGAGCGGAATACGCCTAACTATTCCAGGCCGCCCTTACCTTCAGATATCCCAGTGGAAAGCATAAATACCGATTTTAAAATTGGCGAATGGAATCAGGTAGAACTATACTTAGATATAAATATGCTCCGTGCATTTTTAAATGATGGTAATGAGATAGGGGCTACCACGGGAGCCGAAAAAAATGAAGATGGGTTTGGTCCAGTGGCGCTTTATATAGGAGGAGAAGGGGAAGTGCAGTTTAAAAACATACTGCTCAAGGATATTTCAATTAAGGAAACCCCACTGGAAGTAAGTGCAGAAAATTTCAATGTGCAACGGATAAGCGACATGTATTATTCGTGGGGAGCAGATGCTGCGGATTTCAACCAGGACGGTGTTCTTGATGTTGTAGCTGGCCCTTATATTTATTTCGGACCTGATTTTGTCAAAAGAAAAGAGGTCTTTCCGGCCATAGCAGTGAGTCCTTCTTTGCAGTTTACCAGCACAAACGTCCAATTTACTTACGATTTTAATGAAGATGGATGGCCGGATATTTTGACAAGCCCTTCAGCTGCTGTACTGTTTATCAATCCTCAGGAAAATTCCCGTCGGTGGAAGCAGTATAAGATCCTTCCGTCTGTACAAAGTGAGATAACTGACTTTATAGATATTGACAGCGATGGCAAGCCGGAACTGGTATATGGCGCTGACGGGCATATCAGGTATGCAAAACCGGGGGAGGACCCCACCCAAACCTGGCATGAATACAATGTTTCAGAGAAAGGCTATGCCATGGCACATGGTATAGGGACCGGGGATATTAACGGAGATGGCAGAGTAGATATTTTAAATCCATTGGGATGGTGGGAGCAACCTGAAATTTTGGACAGTTCAAAAACATGGGCATACCATCCGGTAGCATTTGGTAGGTATGGAAAAAGGGCGAGAGGAATAGGTGGAAGTTTGATGGCTGTTTATGATGTGAACGGAAATGGAAAAAATGACGTGGTTACGGTTCTTAATGCCCATGGTTTTGGGTTGGCCTGGTATGAACAGACAAGTGCTGCCGATGGAAGTATTGCATTTAAAAGACATATGATCAGTGATGATTACCAGGCCGAAAATGCAGGGGGGGTGACTTTTTCCCAAGCTCATGGGACCTCATTTGCAGATATTGACAATGACGGTATTGAAGATTTCATTATAGGGAAGCGTGTATTCACCCATTTGGATAATTATTATGATCCGGATCCCTATAGTGCTCCCGTGTTGTATTGGTATAAAACCGTAAGAAACCCAGCGGCCCCTGGTGGAGCTGAATTTGTTCCCTACCTAATACATAACCGCTCTGGAGCAGGATCTGAAATAACAGTAAAAGATCTTGATGGAAACGGAAATGTAGATATAGTAACCTCAACAAATAGAGGCACTTTTATTTATTGGAATAAATTTCAAAAATAATAAAATTTTATCTCAAGTTTCCGGTATCATTTTGAATAATCTTCCCTTCTATTAATAAGAAATATGTATTGCTGGATTTGACAGAACCAAAAACTATATGAATGTATATCATATAGTTTTTGAGCTGAATTTCTAAATATTATAAACTTTAAACAACATAAAATGAAAATTCATCTATTTGTATTGATGCTCCTGATTGGAGTTGTATTGGCGGTTCATTTGTCGATGAATGCCCAAGTTGGGGTAATCCTGAAAAATGCCAAAATGGGGAATGCAATGTTTTGGTGTATAGGTGGCTTGACTGCCATTGTGATCGGGCTAACAAACTGGGACGCTGAAGTTTTTGGTCGCGTAAAGGAGGTGCCGTTATGGCTGCTCACTGCGGGGGCCATTGGGGCCGCATTGGTCTTTGGTATTGCCTGGGTAATTCCCCAAATAGGAGCGGGACCGGCATTCGTCCTCCTGGTTGCAGGGCAGGTTGTCGCTGGATTGGTCATGTCCCATTTTGGCATTTTAGGTGCACCGGTTGAGCCTGTTACTTTTTCAAAGGCAATTGGAGCTTTGCTACTGATCGGCGGTGTTGGTTTGGTCACATTTTCTAAATAATACGGATATGAAAGAAGGGAATATTTTCTCAAGAAGAGATTTTGTAAAGAAGGCCGGAGCCGGTGGCCTTGCCTCGCTGTTGTTGCCAACGCTGGGGCTTCCAGATGATCTGGCAAAGAAATTTGAAATAGGGGCAACATTTATTCTGTGGGGCTATGGGGTTGATAATCTGGAGCCTGCCCTAAAGGATATTGCAGACCTGGGTTATCATTCTTTTGAGACTTTTGGCCATGTGATTCAGGGATGGCAGGAAAAGAAGGGTGATTTTGCGCAGCTTATTGAAAAATACAAGGTGCCACTTACCTCCGCTTTTTGTATGACAGATGTACTTGATCCTTCCAAAAGGAAGGAGGAAGTGGAAAAGTTGATCACATGGTCCAAACTGGTAAAAGCCAATGGAGGAAGGTTGATCGAATACTGTCCTTCTGGGATCGACCGCAAGGGTTATGATTACAGGGAACATAGGAAAAACTTGATCGAATCGATGAATGAATACGCGCAGGTTGTATCTGACCAGGGCTTGGTATGTGCGCTTCATCAGCATACGGGGACTCCGATCGAGAGTGAGGAAGAGGTCTATTTCGCTATGGAAAATCTTAATACTGACTATATGAAATTTGGTCCCGATGTAGGGCAGTTAGAAAAAGGGGGAGCTGATCCGGTAAAAATTATTAAAGATTTTATGCCCTTGATAGAGCATATGCACCTGAAAGATTTTGAAGGGGGAGATAATGGTTATTTAGGGTATGCCCCTTTGGGTAATGGAGAAGTTAAGATTAAAAAAATACTCCAACTTATGGAAAAAGGCAAGGACAGTATGGCTGGTGCAATAATGTTTGAACTGGATTACGACAGTAAAATTAAACCAGTATATACTGCACACCAGGCTGCTGAAATATCACGTGACTATTTGATGAAATTAGGTTACGAATTTGGTTGATTTACATAAGTTATTGAGTTTGAAAAAAAAGTGTGTAATTATAAGAAAAATAACTATTAGATATTTGTTATATAGATTAATATGGAATTATTAAAGAATTATATAGGAGGGGTGTGGTCTGTAAGTAATGAGTCTAAATCGGTTAATGTTGTGGATCCATCCACCCAAGAAATATTAGCTGGCACACCACACGGGCCGAAAACCATTAGAGATGTTCAGGATGCCGTAACTGCAGCATCACTTGCCTATAATGAATGGAGAAATGTGCCCGTTATGAAAAGGGTCCAGCCTCTTTATCACCTTAAAACACTATTAGAAGAAAATGCAGAGGAACTTGCCAGGACTATCACCAAAGAGTGCGGGAAAACCTTAGCTGAATCCAGAGGGGAAATCCAGCGGGCTATTGAGAATGTGGAGGTAGCCTGTGGGACACCAATTTTAATCCAGAGTGAGTTTTCAGAGAATATTGCAACGGGGATTGATGAATTTATGATCAGGCAACCCCTTGGAGTCTGTGCCTGTATTGCCCCTTTTAATTTTCCGGGAATGATCCCATTTTGGTTTCTGCCCTATGCCATTGCCACCGGAAACACTTTCATCCTGAAACCTTCAGAAAAAGTGCCATTGACAATGATGAAGGTATTTGAACTAATTGATCAGCTTGACCTTCCACCGGGTGTGCTGAACCTGGTTCATGGCGGTAAGGATTCTGTTGATGAGCTGCTTGAAAATCCAGCGGTAAAGGCAATAAGCTTCGTGGGGTCTTCGCAAGTGGCAAAATATATCTATTCAAAAGGCGCTGCTAATGGAAAAAGGGTCCAGGCCCAAGGAGGGGCTAAAAACCCGGTTGTAGTGCTGCCTGATGCTGATATGGATATGTCTGTTCAGATTATAATTGACAGTGTCTATGGCTGCGCGGGACAACGGTGCCTGGCTGCATCTAATATTATTACAGTAGGGAAAAATGACAGGTTGAAAGAAGCTCTTTATGAGAAAGCCAAAGCCAGGGTTACAGGCAATGGACTCGATGAGCGGGTGGAGATGGGACCTGTTATTTCGCAGCAGAGCAAGACCAGAATATCACAGCTGATAGACCTGGGGGTTAAAGAGGGGGCGAACCTCCTTCTGGATGGAAGGAATGGTGGAATAGCAGGTTTTGAAAATGGCAACTTTATCAAACCGACAATTTTGCAGAATCTTCCGCTTGATGGAGAAGTTATCAAAACCGAAATATTCGGTCCTGTAATGAGCCTTATCGAACTGGATACGGTGGATGAAGCATTAAATTTTATCAATAGCGGGAAATATGGGAATATGGCCTGTTTATTTACCAGCAGTGGAGCCAATGCCCGAAAGTTTAGAAACCGGGCTAACGCAGGAAACATCGGGATAAACATTGGAGTGGCTGCTCCAATGGCCCAGTTTCCTTTCAGCGGGTGGAACGATAGTTTCTTTGGTGACCTACATGGGCAGGGAAGACATGCCATAGAGTTTTTTACCCAGACCAAAGTGGTGATCGAGCGCTGGCCGAAGGAGTGGTCACGAAAATTTTAACCGCTGATTTTACCTAGTTCTTACACCTTTTAACTGTTGAATTTTGAATAAAGCATTTTGCCCCCCTTTTAGGCTCCAGACCAAACTGAATTTCATGGGCCAGGACTGTATCGTCACTGACCTCAGTCATACTATCAGCACAGAAGACCCGACTTTCATTGGGCATCAGCGGACCTTGATCTGGAATCACCTCAGCCATGAGGAGACTCAAAAGATGGGACTTACCAAAGCCCCATATTCGTACAAAGTAGTGGGATTTACCATGTGTGACCACTCAAATACCCATGTGGATGCAATTAACCATGTAGTAGATGAGCCCCATGCCCGGGCCATCCATGAGTTACCGATTGAATGGTTTATGGCTCCTGCGGTCTGGTTTGACTTTTCTTATAAAGAGCGGGCAAGCTATATCACAAAGCAGGATATACAGCTGGCGATACAAAAGACGGGTGTAAGGGTTAAACCCCAGTCGGTGGTACTCTACCATACGGGATGGTACCAAAAATGGAAAGAACCCTATGAATATATTAAAGGATATCCGGGCCTGGATAGAGAGGCAATTGAATATTTAAATGATTTAGGGGCCATTAGCATAGGGGCAGACGCACCCAGTATAGACAGCCACCATGAAGTGGCAGTAGTGAAGGAGCAGCCGGCACATATGGTATGCAGGGAAAGAGAAATCCTGAATATCGAGAATCTTGCCCAAGTAGATTTAATACCCTCCCATGAATTTTGGTTTATCGGCCTCCCGCTAAAGATAAAAGGAGGATCGGGATCACCGTTTAGGGGAATGGCTATAGTACCTGAAACAAACATAAATGAGAACCCAAAATAATTATGCAACTACCGAATGAAATGGATGCCCTGGTCCTCAGGGGAGTTAGGGAATTCTCAGTAGAGAGAGTTCCTGTGCCTAAACCTCTTACTGATGAAGTTATCTGTAAAGTGGACACCACATTTATCTGTGGGACAGATCCCCATATAATCAATGGGGATTTCCCGGGGTTTTGGCCGACCGGATATCCCTTTATTCCCGGCCATGAATGGTCCGGAACTATCGTTCAAACAGGGGAAAGATCAGCATCCCTCGGATGGAAGGAAGGGGATAGGGTCTGTGGCATATCCCATTGTGGATGTGGTTACTGTGAAATGTGCCAGAAAGGCAGGTACAATATCTGTCTCAACTATGGACATGAAAATAAAGGACACAGGCAGTATGGCCATTATACACCTGGCGCATATGCCCAGTACATGAGGACCTCCGTGAAAAGCATTTTTAAGATCCCCGATGACATGCCCCTGGAATATGCTGCCTGCGTGGACCCTTTAAGTATAGCATTGTACACCGTACAAAGGTCGAGAATGCAGGCAGGGGATGATATTTTGATCATGGGGACTGGACCGCAGGGGCTGATGGCAATACTTTGTGCCAAAGCTTTGGGTGCCGCTAAAATATTTGCTGCAGGAAACGGTGAAAGGCTGGCAAAAGCGGAAGAGCTGGGAGCAATCCCGATAGATTATAAAACAGAGGATATTGTTAAGAAAGTGAAAGGCTTGACAGGGGGAAGGGGGGTTCCGGCAGTATTGGAATGTGCAGGAACATCCACTTCCATTACACAAGCCTGTCTCGCTGCTGCCAAAGGGGGCGTGGTGTCTGTTATAGGGATTCCACATTCGGATCCTTCACTTCCGATAAAAAGAATGGTTCTGGATGAAGTTGAGCTGGTAGGAAACAGGGCCAATCCAAACACAGCTCAGGCTACCATTGAGCTTCTGCACAACAAACGGATTGATCTGACCCCTTTGATGACACACAAATTCCCGCTTAAGGATTTTGGGACAGCATTGAAAGTATTTGAAAACAGGGAAAACGGGGCAATTAAAGTTGCCACCAAACCCAATCAGTCTTAAATATTAAGTTATTCATAAACGATCTAATAATGGAACAGAGAAAAGTAATGGTAGTCAGTGGAGGGGCCTCAGGCCTGGGGCTGGCCGCTGCAGAGAAATTCGCCAGCAATGGCTATGATATAGTGATCATAGATATCGATGGGGAAAAAGGCGCCATAGCTGAAGATAAGATTAAAAATATGGGCCAGGATGCCATGTTCTGTCTTGCCGATATTTCAGACAAGAGCCAGATCCAAGCTGCCGCTGCAAAAACTGAAGCACATTTTGGTCATGTTAATGTCTTGATCAATAATGCCGGTTTGGAAGTGCGCGGAAGTATTCTCCAATGTGAAGAGGAGGACTGGATCAGACTTTACAACATCAATCTGAAAGGAATTTATTACATGGCAAATGCTTTCATTCCCCTCATAAAAAAACAGGGATCCGGTGCAGTAGTGAATACAGGCTCCATTTTGGGGTATAGGGCTGTGGGGGAAAGAGCTGCCTATTCCTCCTCAAAAGGTGCGATCGACTCCCTGACAAGAAGTATGGCTTTCGATCTGGCTCCGGAAATCCGGGTGAACTGCGTTGCCCCGGGGGCCATAGACACACCACTCCTGAGAGGATCAATCAATGACTCACCTGATCCGGCTGAGACTGAAAGGGTACTGGGCTCAAAGAGTGTGTTTGGAAGAATGGGGACATCGGAGGAAGTAGCAAATGTGATGTATTTTCTTGCCTCAGAAGAAGCTTCATTTGTGACTGGCTCCACCTATTTTGTAGATGGCGGTTGGTCGATGTTGTAAATGCATTTTTCAACCGATTCTATTTTATAACCTAAAGTAAACCACTTAACAACGAACAGTGACCAACTTAGAAAACAAGAATGATTTCTTATATAAAAAGGGGATAAACCTATTACTTGAAATCAAGGATGCAGAAATACGTTTATTGAGCCTTTATCAGTGTGAACATGCGGTGGATAAAGCTATCCATGTTGGGGGGGCATTTTCGGCCACTGTCCCTATGGTTAGCCTATTCTACGGGGGAATAATAAATACAAACATTGAGGATCCTACTGCAACTGACCAAGACCAGTTTGTTTTGAGTAAAGGACATGCCGTGGCGACCCTGGCTTCCATTTATTACGATCTTGGCTTTTTCGGCAAAGAGGTGCTTGAAAACTCCAGATCGATTCACAGCATCCTGAACGGGCACCCTGGTCCGGTTTTGCCCGGGGTACATGTTGCCACCGGGCCAATGGGTCAGGGAATGGGTGTGGCCCAGGGATTTGCTATTGCAGGACAACGGGACAGGCCATTCGATGTTTTTACACTTACAGGAGACGGGGAGTTACAAGAAGGGTCCATTTGGGAATCGGTCATGTATGCAGGGGCCAAAAACCTGGAGAACCTCTGTGTTCTTGTCGATCATAATGGCGGGCAACTGGATAATGTGAACAAGCTGCATTTTCCTTACCTCAATATGTCAGCAAACTTTTCCAGTTTCGGATGGAACGTGATAGAAGTGGATGCTACCAGATACCAGGCTGTTTATAATGCCCTATGGGAATTTAAATATGGCATTAGAACCGGAAAACCTACTGCAATTATCTGTAGGTCCACGAAAGGTTTTGGCGGTTATTCCAATCAGATGGATAGCCATAAAACGAATTTGGATGCAGGGTTGATCTCCCAGGAATCTGAACTGCAGCGACAGAACAGAACCGTCAAATCTGAATTATTTTGCGAACTGATCCATCAATTGTCTGACAATGATGCAGGTAGTGTTATAAAAAGACTGGAAAAAGCCGCCTTTAAAATGGGCTTTGAATTAATAAATGGCGATTCCGGGATAGTAGAAGTGAAAAATAAAATCCCTGCAGTCAAACTTAAAAAAGCACCAAGCAGGGATAAAAGTATAAGATATGAGGAAGGTAAGCTCCCGAAGTTTCAGATTGGGGAAGTACATCCCGCACACAAGGTGATTGAATCTGCAATGAAGGTTTTTGCACGGGATAAGCGGATTTTTTCAGTTGATTCTGATCTGTCCTCTACCAGCGGATTGCAATCGGGAGTGGGGTATGTAGACAAGAACAGAGCGCACAACGTGGGAGTCGCCGAAGCTAATATGATGCTGATCGGTGAAGCGTTAAGTATACTCGGATCCAATGTTTGGGTAAGCACATTCTGTCCCTTTTATGACTGGAAAGTCCTGAGAAGGATTGCTGTTGGCCATCAGGAAAGGCTGGAAGTCATTAAGGACGGAGGATGGCTGTCTGAAGGGCACGGGATAGATTATACCATGGTGGCTACAGCTGCTGATTTAGAGACCCAGTCCAATGGTGCCACACATATGGGGAATGACGATGTGATGCTGATCAATGAGGCTGCACATGTTAAGATCATCAATGTTTCCTGCCCACAGCAATTGTTGAATGTAATGAAATGGATAGTTTCCGGTAACAAGGGAATTGTCTACCTGAGAATTCTCAGGGCACCTGCCAAGGTAATATATACCGTGGAAACAGTCTTTGAGTTCCATCGGGCCTACGCGGTAATCACCAGGCAACAAACCCGGGGATTTATTGTGTCCAGCGGAAGGGGAGTGCATGAAGCCATGGAGGCAAGCGAACTGTTATTGATGGAAGGAATACCAATTGACGTGCTGGATATGCCCAGCATTGACGCTGACAGGATTGTCGATCTTTATAAAACCGGCAAACCGGTTTTTATCGCTGAGCAGAACAATGGATTTCTATGGGCCAACTTTAAAAAAGTCCTCTTTGAAAGACAGCATGAAATTAATACGAAAAATCTCTTTCCAATTAACCTGAGTAAACATGGTGAACTGCAGTATATCCATTCCGGTACTTATCATGAATTGGTAGATTTCTATGGATTAAGTTCAGCTGAATTATCTAAGACAATCATTGAAAAAATTAAACCGTAGCATTATGACTATTATTCATGAGAGTGAAGTTGAAGAAGTTGAACACCCCGGTAGATTCATGCGGTGGTTGGCTGATGAAAATTCCTTAAAAGCCAATAATCTTTCAGTATGTGTGATCAGGGTACTTCCGGGCGAAGCTGTTCGTCCGGCACATTCCCACCCACTAAGTGAAGAGCTGATATATATTATTCAGGGTAATGGCAAAGTAATGATAGAAGACGAAGTGGGAGAAGTTCGGGCCGGTTCTGCTATTTTGTTTGAGCAGGGCAAAGTTCATATCCTGAAAAATACAGGCAATATTGAAATGAAAGTAATTTGTTTCTTTGCTCCTGCAACTTCGTTGGACAACTATACAATATTTGAGAATATACATTTTCCGGATTAGGCGAAATGTGAATGGTAGATGGGTTTATTATTATAAAAAGTGATGATTTTATGGGTCATCACTTTTTGTGGTCATTGGCCGATCCGAACTTTGTCTGACCTCTATAGAGTTTCCTCCCAGACAAAGGCCGATTCCTTTAACCTGGATGAAGTGATGAAATCACTGACTGCAGGACAGGAAGGGGAATAATTTAAAAGCTATGGAGCGCCTAGCTGATTGAAGGTTTACTGGCGGACTAGACACAGAAAATGTCCGAAAACGCGCTATTTTATAGATTGAGGTTGATTTATTGAGAGAATTCAGTGAATTTGGCGTAGCTTATTTTTCCAAATATCACTTCATGAAAAAACTTACCCAACCTGCCATTTTGGTGGCTTTGGGTGCCATGGTCAGCTTTGCTGCAATGGTGCCAGAACGGCCAAAAATGCTGTTCCCTCTGGATCAAAACTATCCGGTCCAGGCAGATAGTATCAAAAAAGATTCTATCGACACTCCCAAATTCAAGGATTTGCCCCTGAAAGCTGAAAGAGAAATTAAATTCAGCACCCGGCAAGGAACCTGGATGAGCGTAGATGTCAGTCCTGACGGAAAAACCTTGGCGTTTGATTTACTTGGAGACATTTACTCTGTCCCGATGGAAGGGGGTAAAGCAACCCCTGTGACTACAGGAATGGCTTATGAAACCCACCCCCGCTTTTCACCGGACGGAGAGAAAATCCTCTTTACTTCTGACAGAGGTGGCAGTGATAACCTTTGGTACATCGATCTGGTCAATAAGGATACGATACAGATTACCAAAGACAAAAATGGGGATGTCCCCGGGGCAGACTGGACTCCTGACTCTGAATACATCGTAGTCAGCAAAGGAAGAAGAATCTCCAAACTTTGGATGTATCACAAAGATGGCGGAGCAGGAATTCAGCTCAATGAAAACCCCGGCAGCATCAAAACCATCGATCCCTTTGTAAGTCCGGATGGGAAGAAAGTATACTTTTCCCAAAGAAGCGGGTCCTGGAATTACAATGCCCTCTTGCCCCAATATCAGATCGGAACATACGATTTTGACAAAGGAGAACTGAATACGATCACTTCAAGGTATGGATCAGCATTCACTCCTACACTGAGTGATGATGGCAAATGGATGGTATATGGCAGCCGATGGGAAGAGAAAACCGGTCTGGTTTTAAGGAATATGGAAAGCGGCGAAGAAAAATGGCTCGCTTATCCTGTACAGCGGGATGAGCAGGAATCCATCGCTCCACAAGGTGTTTTGCCTGCTATGGCTTTTACGCCTGACAACAAAAGCCTCATTGCCTCGTATGGCGGGAAAATCTGGAAAATTGCAGTCGATAGCGGAACTCCTTCTGAGATTCCTTTTGAAGTCGATGTAAAATTGGCGATGGGACCTCGCCTGTATTTCAACTATGAAATCAAAGATACCACTGCTGCAAGAGCAACTCAGATCAGGAATGCAGTTCCATCCCCGGATGGTAAAAAATTGGCATTTACAGCGCTGAACAGGCTTTACGTAATGGACTATCCAGATGGGGAACCAAAACGTGTGACCGGCCACAATTTCACCGAAGCAATGCCAACCTGGAGTCCGGACGGTACGCAGTTGGCCTTCGTAGGATGGGATGAAAGTGAGGGCGGACAGCTATATAAAGCATCTTTGGGAAGCAGAATGACCGTGTCTAAATTAAGTACTGAAAAGGCACTTTATATGCAGCCGGCTTGGGGACCGAAAGATAGAATCGCCGTTTTCAAAGCCTCCAATCAGGTCATGAAAGATGCAGAGGGCCCAGGGATCAATGGTTCTGAGGCTGACCTGGTTTGGATTCCTGCCAGTGGCGGTGAATTCCGAAAAATCATGGATGCTGGAAACCACGGAAATGTTCATTTCACCAAAGATACCTCACGGGTATTCCTGAATGGTCCGGGAGGGACCCTACTGAGTGTCCGTTGGGATGGAAAAGATGAGAAGGAATATGCTAAAATCACCGGGATCACCCCATTTGGATCCGTGGCAGAATCACACGACAGTCATGGCCATACCACGGATCCCGAGGAAGCGACAGATGTAAGGTATGTAATGGGACTTCCCATTTCCAATGCGGATGCAGTAAATTATTGCATGCTGCCTGAGGGTGCTACTGCGCAGGAGCCAGAAATGAAACCTAGCAGTGCCAGCACCATTTTGATGGCACCGGAAGGGAATCTGGCTTTGGCACAGGTAAATAACAACGTCTATGTGGTCACTATACCAACAGTCGGAAAGGCACCTGGCATCAATGTAGGAGATCCAAAATCCAGCAATTTCCCTTCCCGCCAACTGACAGAAATCGGAGGAGAATGGCCCGCATGGGAAGCCAACGGCAAAAAAGTGCATTGGTCTCTGGGAAATGGCCATTGGGTTTATGACATCGATCGGGCAGAATTTATAGAAGACTCTGTCAAAACTGTAAAAAGAGCGAAAACCATGGCTGAGGCTGATTCAGTTGCTGCATTGAAAGCGTTGGGTCCGGAGGCAGTAAAAGCAGCTGATTCGGTGGCCAAAGCCAAAAAAGAAGCCTTGACTGAACTGCTTAAAAATGACAAGGAAAAAGCGAAAGCTGACAGTGTTTTTAAAGCGGAACAAAAAGAGAAGGAAACCTACAAACCGGCAGAAAAGCAGATTTCTGTTTACTATACCAAAGATATTCCACAAGGCACTGTCCTCTTGACCAATGCCAGAATCGTGACTATGAAGGGTGATGAGGTCATCGAAAATGGGGATATTTTGATTGAGAATAACCGGATCAAAGCTGTGGGACCCACAGGGTCTCTGGATGCCGGCAAAGCCAAAGTCATGGATATGTCCGGTAAGACCATCACACCAGGATTTATTGATACCCATGCCCATATGTGGCCAACTTGGGGTCTGCATAAAAATTCGGTATGGATTTATGCCGCAAACTTAGCCTACGGAGTCACTACTACACGTGATCCCCAGACTGCCACTACGGATGTTTTGACCTATGGAGATATGGTGGATGCTGGCATGGTACCTGGTCCAAGAGTGTACAGTACAGGTCCAGGTGTAGGGTATTGGATGTATAATATGAAATCACTGGATCACACTAAAAATGTACTGAAGCAATACAGCAAATATTTCAATACGCAGTACATCAAAATGTATTTGGTTGGAAATAGACAGCATAGACAATGGGTGATCATGGCTGCCAAAGAGCAGCAATTGATGCCAACTACTGAAGGTGGATTGGATTTCAAGCTGAATATGACGCAGCTGATCGACGGCTATCCGGGACATGAACATGCTATTCCGATCCATCCGTTATATCAGGATGTGACCAAAACTATTGCCGAGAGCAAAATGGCAGTTACACCTACGCTCTTGGTCGCTTATGGAGGTCCCTGGGCTGAAAACTATTACTACACTACCGAAAGTCCACTGCATGACCCTAAACTTAATCGCTTTACGCCATATGAGGAACTCAATGCCAAAGCAAGGAGAAGAGCCGGTGGCCTGGGAGGTTGGTTTGCACCAGAGGACCATGTTTTTATGAAGCATGCGGAAGGGATCAAATCAATTTTTGAGCAGGGTGGATTGGCAGGTATAGGTTCGCATGGTCAGCTACAGGGGTTGGGCTATCACTGGGAACTTTGGTCAGTGGCCAGCGGGGGCATGGACGCTCATGATGCCCTAAAAGTAGCGACAATCTCCGGTGCCGAAGCACTTGGACTGGATAAAGAGCTCGGCAGTATTGAAGTAGGGAAACTGGCAGACTTGGTAATAATGGACAATAATCCTTTGGAGAATATCCGAAATTCCAACACCATTACTTATGTGATGAAAAACGGAAGGATGTATGATGGAAACAGTCTTGATGAAATCTATCCCACACCTAGAAAAATGGATATTACTCCCTGGACAAAGGTTGCTCCGGTACCGAATACCAGCTTAAAGTAGGAATTTTAAAAAGCTATTAATCCCTCAGGTCAATCTGGGGGATTTTTTTGAAAAATTGGAACCTTCCCCAAACGGTAATGGAATCGAAACCTGACCCGGCATATTCAACATGGGGTGGGGGATCGGGTGTGCTGGTCATCTACGGAATAGCAAAGCCAGCACTGGTTCCCCTTGTCAGCCCGGCTAGTGGTGTTCAAAGCCTAAAACAATAAATGGAGGACGTTGGTTGATACTTATTACAATGCAGTTTGGGGTAGGTACTATTGCCGGTAAAATCATACCCGTTATCAATATATGGGTGAGGTAGTCAGTACCGAGACCCAATTATTAACTTCAATAAAAAAATGTGATCAGAAATATCAGGTTTTTCTCTTTCATTTGAGTTCTACAATTATGGCACAACAAAGTTCAAGTCCTTCAGGGCCAATTACGGTCGAGAATAAAGCGACCGTGAAATTATTTTTAGAGCAAGTACGCTCCGGGAAACAACCTGAAAATGCGGTATCCTTTATGGCGGACACGGTTCTTGCACACCAGATGAACGCAGAAGAACAAACTACTGTGAAGCGAACTCCTCAGAATTATACAGACCACATAAATGAGTTCCTTAAAATGTACGGTAATTTCTCATTTGAAATAACGGAATTGATGGCTGATGGAGACAAAGTCTACACCCGTTGGAAACAGACGGGAAAACATCTTGCTGAAATTGATGGCTATGAGCCGACGGGAAAACCGTTAACCGAAATTGCAAGTTGTGTATACCGTTTAGAAAGTGGTAAGATTATAGAATATTGGATTCAAATAGACCGGTTGGGTTTTGAAAAACAATTACAACACAGCAGATAAAGGAAAGAAAAAAATATACCATTTCTGTAAAAAAATGATTTTCATAATTTTATACCTATTCCCAAATCCGCCTAGTGAGTAGACGTTTCACCAACCATCCCCACACAGGAACTGCTTTCAGGGAAAGTTATAAGGGGAAACTGGGATAATTATGAACTTCAAGCTCTTCACCGCCACTACTTTTCAACTGACGGCTCGGACGATTGAGCTGTGCTACCTCATGTGCTTTTTGAAATGCCTGCTCTTCATCCCCAAAAGCCTGAATGAGCTCGCCGTTGTGGTCTAGCACCTGCCATAGAAAGTCAACTACCAGTAAGAGGTCAAAGCAATAAAATATCAAGAGGTTTTTTAAAAGTACGCCTTTAGATAAACTTCAATTCTGTCGCCTTATGTATTAGTGACGGGGTATTCGAAACTCCAAACTTCTGAATCAGATTTCGTCTGTGGGTTTCTATTGTCAATGGACTAACAAATATTTTTTCCGCAATCTCAGGTGAGGTCATTCCTTTTGCAAGCAAGTGGAGGATTTCGTGCTCCCGTCTGGTTACTTTAGGTATATCACCAACTTTTTTCGACTTTAAAATTTCACTTACTTCTCGGCTTATTGCCGGCAGACCTAGCACAGCATTGTTGATACATTGAATTAATTCCCTGGCTGAAGCATTTTTTAAAATATATCCACAAGCCCCGGATTGTAACATCCGTTGGATAATGGAATATTCATTGTTATTACTGATAGCAATTACCTTACACCCCGGATTTTCCTTAGTTATCATTTCACATGCATCAATTCCATTGATTTCGGGCATGTTGATATCCAATAATACTACATCAATGGGATTGGTGGCAATGAAGCCGATGCCTTCTCTGGCATCCACGAAAGTAGAAACTAATTCGATGTCATCTTCAGTACGTAAGATATTTGCGAAACCCTGTAGCACGATAGGATGATCATCGATGATAATTACCTGAATGTTATTTTTCATTCAATAAAACTTCAATATTGCAGGTAGTACCTTCACCTAGTTTGGATGATATTTCAAAAGTTCCCTGAAGCAGCTGTACCCGGTTTTTGATATTGCTTAAACCAATTCCCTGACTGCGGTCATGTTGGCCGGGATCAAAGCCTTTACCGTCATCTTCTACTGTAATGTATAGCGTATTTTCATTCTCACTGCACTGGACTAAAATATTTCGGGCTTCCGCATGCTTCAGCGCATTGTTGAGAAGCTCCTGAACAATCCGGTAGATGCTGATCTGTAAAGATTGCTCGTGGTGATCCCCAAGATTGTAGGCCTCAAAGGTGATGGAAGTTTTATCGCTGTTTAAGTAGTTGCAAAGATCCTGAAGGGCAGGCTGTAATCCCATGTAAATCAGAGATTCAGGCATCATATTTCTGGCAATTCTTCTTAATTCGGCCACAGACTGATCCAGTTGATGAATTACTTTATAGATTTCCATATCCGGTTGGGTTAAATGATAGCTTTCTTTAGATACTATTGATGATAATTTTAATTTGACACCTGAGAGCATCCCCCCAAGCCCATCGTGCAGATCCCGTGCAATCCGGTTTCGCTCTTGTTCCTGTCCTTGAAGCATGGCATTGTAAACTTTAAGTTGTTCCTTTTGCTTCAGGGATTTTAACTCCTGCTTGTGTAATAACTGATTTTGTTTGATCGTCCGTTTCTTGGACCTGTATAAGGTCAATCCAAAAAAGGTTGTCAATATTCCTAAGAGCGTCACTGAAAGGAGCAGGACAATTGTGAATTTGTTCTCTTCAAGTTCTAATTCTTGCTGCTGGTTTTCACCTTTCAGTTGCAGGATCTCATTCTCCTTCTCTATTGTTTTATATTTCTTTTCAAGTTCGAGGATCTTGATTTCATTGTCTTCTTCAAATGCACTGTCAGTTAGAATCACATACCGGTCAAGCCAATCAAATGCTTCCCGATAATTTCCGAGTTTGGAATCGGTGTATGCAAGTTCTCTGATATGCAGTCTTTGGTCGTGAAGGTTTGCCATGTTCAAGATAAATTCCTGAGCTTGGAGGAGCATTTCTTTTCCAGCTTTGAAATCGCCCATTTTTTTATAAACCAAATACTTTTCAAAAAGTATTGCGGACTCTGTTCTGGTGTCCTTAAATGCCCTTGCTAATTGAAGCCCTTTCTCCAATTTAACCATGGCACTGTCCAATTTGTCTTCATGGCGATAAAATGTGCCTGTGGTTCTGTAATAAACCGGAGCATATAGCGAATGGGGAATTAATGTCAGCTGAATTCTTGCCTGATCTAAATAGAGCTTAGCCTTTTCAAAATTTCTGCTATAAATGGCATTTTTCGCTGCATTGACATAGGTGGTCAATTTTTCTTCATTGGCCAGATTGAACGGTTCAAGTGATTCAATAGCTTTTTGATAATACTCAGCTGCCTTCGGATAGTCTGTGATATTCATTAATACCAATGCGATATTTTGATAGTCGTTGGCAACCATAATGCTGTCTCCAGCTTTCTGCGCAAAAGGTATCGCATATTCCAAAAGGATTTCGATGTATTCTTCTTCTCTGTCCAGTCTTTGTAGAAGAGCACCGTAGTTGTTCCATAACTTGGATCTATAGGTATAGGATGTTTTTGAATGAATCCTTTTCAGGTATTTTTCCGCCGCCATATATTCCTCCATACCCTTATTGATCTCCCGGTCAAAATAGATCCCCGCATTATAAAAGTGAAACAGCCCTTGGAAATACTCGTTATGTTTTGGGAAATGCTGTTTGGCTACTTTTAGATAAGAAAAGGCTTTTGAAGTGTCCCGCTCGGACCAAAAATCACTTAACTGAAAGTAAAATATAATTTTTGCGGAATCAGAATTAGCATTTTCTGCTTGATTTAATAGACTGTCTGTATAGAAAATTTCATAATTACCCTGCCCAAAGGCATGAAATCCAAAAAGAAAATAAAGCGGGCAGAAAAGTAGTTTTTTCATTTAAACAGCAATGAAATAGCCGATTCATATGCACAGTACAACGAATCGGCTTTTAATTTATATAGCTAATTTATATAGCAAAATTGCTTTGTAAGCCATTGTAGAAACTTTTTTATGGATTACCTCCAGCGTTAAGAATAAAACGAAGCCCCAAACCAAATCTTGCTGCCAGAAATTCATTCTGTCCATCTGATATCAGGAATTTGGGTCTCCAATCCGCAAACAGCGAAATTGGTGCTGCGCTTATTTTGTAGTCAATTCCAGCAGCAGGAACTATTCCAAATTGCGTATTTCCTGAATTGTTCGGAAAAAGTAACGCTCCTCCAAGGCCTAAATACCATTGAAGCCCTTCGGCTCCTGAAATTGGTTGATGATATTGATACATTGCCTGTAAAACAGTGAGTCCGGTTCCAAATTGCAAAGAGGCTTCACCGGCATGATTTGGTTGGAAGAAATGCTTTACATGAGGTCCTACTAATGTTCCCCCATCTCCTACATCAATCAGTAACCCCACCCCGGTTTTGTAAGTTTGCGCATTTACAGCGCCTGATCCAATTCCTATAGCCGCCAAGAAGAATAATACCTGCAGCGCAATTTTTAATTTAAAATTTTTCATCCGTTTGTCTTTTTAGTAGTTTCCTTTGTGTATTATTTTCTAAATAGTAAGGTCAATGGTACATTTCCTGCGTTAATAGTTATCCTTAGTCGTGTGTTATTATCACTGAAGGAAAAGTTGGCAGGTTGCCTATTATTATTTTCTATGGTGTAATAGGTTCCATTGTCATTTTCCCATCCGGATGAAAGCATCTCCGTTTGACAGGTTTCGGTTCCTGACTCCGCTGGTGCTGAAAGGTTTAAAGTCAGGATTTCTTGGTCAACAATCAACTTACTGTCCTGGATACAGGGTTCCCCTTTGACATCAAAGGTTTGTCCGTCCTGTTCAATTCCTTCGATACTCCAATTTCCAATCAGTGGATCAATGGCAGGTTCATTGTCTTCATTGTCAGAGCAGGCAAAACTTGCAAACAGAATTATGAGAAGAAAGAGATGTTGATTTTTCATAAAAATTGGGTCAGTGGATTAAATTGTTTCGTCCCGACAAAGTTAAATCCCCTGAAAAGGGAAGAACATACCCGAAAACCAGTATATTTTTTCAGTTTTTGCATTTGGACCTGAGTGTGTTTGGGAAATCGCTAAAAGCCTTAAACAAAACCCATGATCAAATTCGAAAGGACCTTGCTGAAATCAAAAAATGAACTTCCACAGATAGCAAATGCTAGAATCAGGGTAAAAAAATTAAAAGATGGACAGCTTTAAATGTATCAGGTTCTAGTTGAAACGATCTCTTCTTTTATGGAAATGACTGAAATAGACCAATCTCTTTGTTTTAAATATTTGAACCTGTGCAAGTATCAAGAAACACAATTGTAGAAGATAGAAATAGAATTTCGCAATATCAATATTTTGTGGTGTCAGGGATCATGAGAATTTATTTTTTTAATACTTCAGGCGAGCAGTTACAGCAGATATAAATTATTCGCCAAGATTTTTTACTTCCTACACTAGTTAAATGTATTATTCCGACTGGATCAGTAGGATATATATAATTACTTACTAAATTTGGGGCTTCCGATTTATTATTACCCTATTGACCATGCAGAGATTACTATCCCGATTAAAAAGTGAGCCGTTTTGGACTATGTTTTTTGCCTTTGCGGCAATGGTGTTCGTATTGATGGTAACACAGACACTTACCCAATCCATCAAAAGCTGGGAGATAGATCCTGAGATGTTTTTATGGTTTCTACTCGTAGGATTTGTTGCCCAAAGCATCGATGGTGCATTGGGAATGGCTTATGGAGTAAGTTGTAATTCCATCTTGTTGGGAATAGGGATTCCTCCTGCTTCGGCATCTGCCTGGGTTCATTTTGCACAGGTTTTTACAAGCCTTGCTTCGGGTGTTTCGCACTGGAAAATGGGCAATGTGGATTGGAATCTGGCCAAGAAGCTGTTGATTCCAGGGGTAATAGGGTCCATTATCGGCGCTTTTTTGCTTTCCAATGTAAATGGTGAAATGGTCAAACCAGTGATCGCACTTTACCTGTTGATAATGGGGATCGTGATCCTGAGAAAAGTAAAGAAAAAGCATGCTCCCAAATTCAACAAAGATAGCAAAAGTCTTCCGGTACTGGCGACTACAGGGGGATTTGCCGATGCCGTTGGGGGAGGGGGCTGGGGCCCAATCGTCAACAGTACTTTGTTGAGCAAAGGCAAAATAGCACGCTATGCGATAGGAACCGGTAATTTTGTGGAGTTCTTTGTTTCATTGGCCAGCGCATCTACGTTCCTGTTTTTCGTGAAAGAGTTAAGTCTCGCACCGGTTCTCGGACTGATTCTGGGAGGAGTTATTGCGGCTCCCTTTGCCGCCTACATCTGTAAGCTGGTCAAGCCAAAGTACCTGATGATAGCAGTCGGTATTTTGATCATCGCTTTAAGTATCAGGACGTTTTATTTATCCTTCTTCTGATACCATCCGCCTAGATAGCATGATCTTCTAATTTATGTCGGTATGCTTAACCAGGTAAAGCTTACTTGTAAAGAAGTTGGAACAATTGCAATTTTCTTGGTGTCGATAGGAACTGCGGTGGCCCAGGAAGCTGATTCAATCCAACACCGGTTAGAAGTAGACCTGGAAATCCGTCCAAGGGCTGAATTCCGCACCAAGTATAGACTTTCTGCAAGTGATTCCTATTCCCCTGATTTTTATATCAGCCAGCGCAACCGTATTGCTTTAGAGTTCCATTCCAAACCGATTGATTTGGTTGCTTCCTTACAGGAAATCCACCTTTGGAACAAGTCGGGAAATGTTTCTAAAGTAGGTAACATTAATTTTTTTGAGCTGTATATGAACTATAAGCTAGGTCGATTCACCTTGAGGGCAGGTAGGCAAGGCCTGCTTCTGGACAACGGAAGGATCTTTTCAGATGCACCCTGGGCGCAACAGAGTAGATCCCATGAAGGGCTGGGATTGACTTATGCAAATGAAAGTATAGAAACTGAAGCGTATTGGATGTTTACCCGATCTTATTCTGATCGCTTTGATCCTGCCTATTCGCCGGTTGCGTCTCATAATTACAAGCATTTATTTGTTTATCATGTCAAGGGGAAGGTTCGTGAGTATTGGAACTATATGGGTATTTTTTCGTCTGAGATTTTTGAAAAAGGAGCAATGGCCGATTGGCGGATTACTGCCGGAGGTAGGGTTGAATATCAAAATGACGGAAATTACCTGACTTTCAACGGGTACTATCAAAAGATAAAATCCCGGAAACCTTTGAATTTAGGTTCCGGGATTTTTTTCAGTGAGGTTGGTTGGTTTTTCTTAGAATTGATATCTCATCGTGATACCAAACGTGACCGGATCACCCAGCACGGCAGCATACAGGCCTGTGCTTCCTGAAGCGGGAAGCAGCTGCTCATAATAGTTTTTGTTGAACAGGTTTCGTGCCCAGACAAAAGCAGACAGTCCATTTGGGTTGCGGAATCCTGTTCTTGCATTGACCAGTCCGTAGCCAGGAATATTCATATATTCTGACTGAGATGGACTGGAGGAAAATTCCGATCTGAAATAGGAGTCCGCTGCTACGAAAAAGTTGGCCTTTTGGTCAAAAAATCGCGCAGGCATCACAAATTCTGCTCCCAGCGATCCCGCCCATTTGGATATACCGGGTAATCGCTCCCCGGAAATATCCTTGAAGGCAAATTCTCCACCCACTTCTTCCAGCGGAACAGGGGCATTGGGAAAGGATTCATAGATTCCATCGGTATAGGCAACCGCTCCGGTAACAGAAAATTTGGGTGTAAGCTGGATACTTCCATCGATTTCTACTCCCATCACCCTGACCTCCTCGGCATTCGAAAGATATCCTCTGTTCACACCCGGTTCAGGAGTCTGGACCAGCGTTTGAAAATCTTCGATGGACGTGTGGTACGCGGATACATTTAGAGTAGTTCCCTTTCTTGGAGCGGCTTTCAGTCCCAGTTCAAAATGGGTTACATATTCAGGTTTGACGGTGGCCAGTTCCGTCAGGGGTTCCCCCTTTTCTGTAGGCAATCCGCCTAAGTTCACACCAATAGGTTTGTAACTGGTGGAAGCGGTGGCATAGGTACTTATTTCCGCTGTCGGACGGTAGGCCAGCGTCACCTGTCCCGAAAAATTCTGTTCAGAGGCATCTATCTGGAAGCTCTGGGGAGAATAGACCCGGTCTTTAAGTGCGAGCAGGGCAGGGTCCTCGGTTTGGAGGCCACCATAGGTAGTCCGGTTGTATTCCACGTCTTTTTTATCATAAGTGACGCGAATCCCCGGAAGCACACTGAGTGTTTCGGTAATCGACCAATCCAACTGCCCAAAAACAGCTGCACTGCTGGATTTAAGCTTGCTGGTGGTGCGGATCCCATAGCCTTCCAAAAGTCCCGGTGTTTGCCAAAGCGGGTCTTGGTTGTTCTGCAAAAATCGCCATGCTGCTGCGCCAGCTTCCTCTGAATGAAAAGGATCGGTTGTCAAATTTTGTCCAAGAAAATAAACGCCTGCTACTCCACTGAGTTTGTCTGAAAAATCCCCTGCATATCGGATTTCCTGGGAGAACTGGTCGTGTCTTGAAGGAGCCTGAGAGAGCGTTTGGACCGGTAATCCGGTGAAGTCCCTGTCATTGGATGGGTCCCAGTTCCAATATCTCCAGGCAGTAGTGGAGGTCAATGTTCCATTTCCGAGATCGTAATCGATATTCATTGAAATCCCTCCCAGATCATTACCTGCCCTCCACGGCGTGTCATGGTCAATCTTCCTGTCAAAAGCGTTGGTACTGGGAAGGCTGTAATTTAGATCCTTGATGATGGTATCAAATTGCCTGAATTCCGGTCGTTGCGTCCGAACTACTCCAGCAGGAACCTGGGCATACCCGTCAGGTCTTTGAAAGCTGGCATCACCTGCCAGTAGTATTTCCAGTTTATTGGAAGGATTGTAGAGGAGCTGTCCCCGGAATCCCAGATTATTGATGTCGTTCAGGTACTTGCCTGTATTTACCTGCTCAATGGTTCCGTTTCGCTGTGTCCCGGAAAATGAAAGTCTAGCTGCCAACGATTTGGAAAGCGGGCCTGTGATGGATGCTTTGGCCTGAATGTAGCCCAAGTTTCCATAGCTCAGTTCTACCTTGCCTCCGGGAGTGAATTCTGGGATTTTGGTAGTTATATTGAATGCACCCGCTGTGGTGTTTTTTCCGAAGAGGGTGCCCTGCGGACCCCTCAAAACTTCAATCTGCTCCACGTCTATAAAATCCAGTGTAGTGGCCGCCGGACGGGCAAAGTATACGCCGTCCACGTAAAAGCCTACTCCGGGATCAATACCGTCATTAGTCAGACCAAAAGTGGAGCCCAAGCCACGGATGTTCAGTGTCGTGTTGCGGGGGTTAGAAGAATACAACTGTACCGTGGGGACGAGCTCTTTAATCCTGTTGACGTTGAAAGCACCTGCATCGGCAATCCGTGGACCACCTACCACGGCGATGGGGATGGGCACTTTCTGAACCGCCTCAGACCTTCTTCTGGCAGTGATCAGCACCTCTGCCAGCTCTGCATCGTTTTCCAGGATGATCGAAAGAGGATTTTCGGGGATTGCCTTCAAGGTGATGGTGTATTCTTTAAATCCTACAAAATTTACCTGAAGATTTACAGGGAATTGTGCTGGAGTAGCCAGCGAGAATTCGCCGTTTTCACCGGTGATGGTAAACTTGTCCGTTCCTTTAATATTCACGGTAGCACCGATCAGTGGAAGCTTGTCCTGATCCCATATTACTCCCGAGAGGGTTGACTGGGCGTGGACCAGATTAGGCCGTATCAGGAGCAAAAGTGCAATAGATAATAATAACTTCATAGGTTGAAAGAGTTAATTCGTCAGTCTGATTAAATATATTAATCCTACCAAAATGATAGGAGTAATAGGCAAATGTAAATTTTGTTTTTTTAATTCCGCAAGTTTCCCTCAGTTATTTTTTCAATCGAACTCAGGTAAGGACTATATCAATTGTCTTTTGGTACAGTTTACAAGCATGCAGTGTGGTGCTGTTTTTCAGTGACTTGGGAGCCAAGTTTATGTAAGTAAGATTTCAGGTATTGTGGCCAATTCGTATTTTTCTTTGGATAATTGGTAAGTAGCGTTATCGATGCGCGCAGGTGGAAAAGGGGAGACAGCGTAGACGCCAATAGGAGGTCGATGAATGCTAGATCCATTGGTAGATTTACTGGAAGAAAAAAGAATAGCTATAGCTTATAACAATTAAGTCAAAAAATAAATCCTATAAAACTGATAGGATTACTTTTTTTTACAAAATGTAATTCCTAACATTGTGCTGCGTACTAACCAAAAGGCTTGAGCAGCTCATGATTCAGGTTATACCCATGCAGGTACTTGGGTGATAACCACCTGGGATGGTTACTTGATAAAAAACAGTGTCCCTTCCAAAGCTTCAGCAAGAGAAACGTGCAGCAGCTGGGTTATACCGAAGGGAGCCAGTGACTTGTCAAGCTGGGAAATGGGATAGCATGAAGGGTGAATCAAGTTCAATAGGAAAGCTAGGGATGCGCTAGCTCAATCAAAGGCATGCTGGTTAACAACATAATGAAGTTCATTTTATCTTTTTAATTCATACTAAAATGATATGATTACTATGGAAAAATATTCTCATCCTATACCATCCGCCTCCTCTACCGGTAAATATTTCAGGTTCCGGCTTCAGGGAAAAGGACCTGTTCTATTGATTCTTGGTGGTTCCTCTGCAGATTGGGAGAGTGTATTGGAGCTCTTGGCTTCCAACTATACGCTGGTGATTCCTACGTTGTCCAAGTCAGTCCTGGACCGTCAGCATCAGGAGAATGATCCGGTACATTACCTACATCGCCTTCTTGATGAACTGAGCATTGACCGATTTTCTGTTCTGGCACACTCGGTCAGCAGCTGGATCGGACTAAGACTGGTCTCCAAGTGCAGCGACAGGATCGAAAAGTTGATTCTCGCAAATTTGCCCTCGGCAGTCGAGGATAAGCCGGGATTTATCCGCTTACATCAGGAGTTGATCGGTAAAAAAGGTGTTTTGAACCCGGAAGATTCCTCGTTCTGGTATGACAGGGTTTTTAGACAGTTGACTTTTTTACATGAAGTGAAGGAGGTGCTGAAAACCACGCCTTCCCTGCTGATAGCCGGAGAGTCAGATCATTACTTTTCCAAAGAAAAATTGATCAGCTGGTCAAATCTTGAAAAGGCAAATCTGAACCTGGCAGTGATCCGCTTTGCCGGGCATTTCAGTATGAAGGACAACCCCTGGTACTTCAGTGCCATCGTAAAAGATTTTCTGCAGAACAACAACAATTCTATACCATGTGGTCTATTATCAATCTGAACAGGAGAGCCCAATTTGGGTTCTCTTGTCTACCATTTTGAAGCAGCATTGATATTCAATTTATAAACCTGAATTCGATTACTATAGCAAAGTCAAAATTAATCAAAGGAAAAAATGGCAGTAATTTACTTAGAAATATCTATCTACTACGGCAATTATTTGTGCATTCAAAGCCGTTCCTGATAAGTAAACCGGGACTGCGCTAACAGTCCCGGAAACTTGTCATTAGAAATCAAATACCGTTTGGACAGTTTCAATCTTCATTAACAAGTACACAAATGTGCATAAAATTTTACAAAACTCTCAGATTTGGAGTTGGAGTTGGAGTGATGTTGTTTCTACTAGCTATTCAACTCCAGGCACAAGCCTTAATTGAGCTTAAGGGCCAGGTAAAGGACCACAAAGGGATAACATTGCCCGGCATCAATGTAATTATAGAAGGCACCCACAGGGGGACTGTCACAGATATTGACGGCAAGTTCTCCATCGCAGTATCGGGAATGGAGACGGTGGTGATATCCGGGATAGGATATGTGTCCCGTTCGTTTCCGGTCAACAACAGGACACTTATCGATGTGGTCCTCACCGAAGACGAACAAGTTCTGGGAGAAGTGGTGGTGGTCGGTTATGGATCCCAAAAGAAAACGGATTTAACTGGAGCAGTTTCCTCAGTTTCGAAGGAATTTTATGAAGACCTTCCAGTCGCGTCTGTGGATAAAGCTTTACAGGGTGCAATTCCCGGGGTGCAGGTTACATCCACCTCTGGTCAGCCAGGGGCCGGGGTTAGTATTCGTGTCAGAGGTGGAGCCTCTGTGCAGGGTGGAAACGAGCCGCTTTATGTTATAGATGGATTTCCAGTTTACAATAATTCTCTATCTGCGGGAGTGTCTAGTGGAGCCAATGTGAACCCATTGGCAGGTATCAATCCAAATGATATTGAATCCATTACCGTTTTGAAAGATGCTTCATCCACCGCGATTTATGGTTCAAGAGGGGCAAATGGAGTAGTAATTATCACTACCAAAAGGGGACGGCAAGGACAGGCTCAGGTGAGCTATGAAAATTCTATCGGTGTACAGTCAGTGATCAAAACACTCGATCTTATCGATGCCCACGGTTTTGCGCAGGTAAGAAATGAATCCCTGTTTGAGAGAAATCCCGCTTTAGGTCCAAACCAATATTTATCAGATGCAGAAATCAATGCGCTGGGTCCAGGGACAGATTGGCAGAATGAGGCGTTCAGGCAGGCCTTGGTGCAGGATCATCAAGTAACCATCCAGGGTGGCTCAGATAAAATCAGGTATTTGGTCTCAGGAAGTTATTTCAATCAGGAAGGAGTGATTAAGAATACAGGTTTTGACCGGATTAATTTCAGATCAAATCTAAGTGCTGATCTTTCTGATAAATTCTCCTTTGGCCTGAACCTGAACGCCAGTCAGACCAATTCTGACATTGCTCCCTCAGGTTTGGTGTCAGCACTTTTGCTGATGCCACCTACGGCTACCATTTATGATCCGGAAGGAGGATACACACTCAGAAATCCTTTTGAAAATATCATTTCAAATCCCATCGCTTCCCTCAATGAGCAAAGCAATGAAGCCCAGACCTTCAGAATGCTGGGGAATATTTACGGGGAATATGAGCTTATCAAAAACCTCAGGCTGAAAGTTTCCTTAGGATCAGATATCCAAAATCAAAAAGAGAGAAGTTATATTCCATCAACATTGTTTGAGGGAAGCACTGTGGGGGGAGAGGCAAGGTTGGGTACTGTTTCTACCCAATCCTGGCTAAACGAAAACACCTTAACTTATCAGAAAACCTGGGGAAATCACAGCATTGATGCATTGGTAGGGTTTACCCAGCAGGAATTGGTCAGTGAAGGTTTCCGGGCAGGTTCCCAGAGTTTTGTTACCGATGAGCTGACGTTCAACAATCTGGGAAGTGGGGCTTCTACCCTGATCCCGGCATCCAACAACTACCGCTGGGGACTGCTTTCCTATTTAGGAAGGGCAAATTACAACTTTGACCAGCGTTATTTCCTTACTGCAAGTTTACGGGCAGATGGCTCATCCAAATTTGGAGCTGATAATAAGTGGGGTTATTTCCCTTCTTTGGCAGCAGCCTGGAATATTTCCAAAGAGAACTTCTTCGGATCCTGGGATTCCAAAATCTCTGAGTTGAAACTTAGAGCAAGCTATGGAGAAACCGGGAATCAAGAGATCGGCGTATTCCAATCACTCTCTACGCTGAGCCCGGTTCTCTTGCTTTTAGGCCCTAGTTTCCAAACAGGTTTTACCCCGGATCGTATTGCAAACAATAACCTGGGATGGGAAACCACTGTGCAGGCAGATGTCGGATTTGATTTAGGTTTGTTTAAAAACCGGCTGGTATTTACCGCGGATTTTTATAAAAAAAGAACATCTGATCTGTTGCTGAATGTCCAGATTCCTTGGACTTCAGGACATGCAAGTTCACTTCAAAATTTCGGTTCAGTAGAAAATAGGGGTTTGGAACTCTCTTTAACCACAGTAAACGTTGAAGGTGAATTCAACTGGAATTCCCAGGTAAATTTTTCTCTCAATAGGAATAGGGTCGTCAAAATCGGAAATGATCTCGACTTTATTTTGGCAGGCAATTTCAATGGCGATTTTATAATCCAAGTCGGGGAACCTTTGGGTTCTTATTACGGAGCTGTTTCAGCGGGAATTCTCCAGGAAGGCGAAGTTGAGACATTAGGGCCATTGACAGGGAAGACCAACCCCCAGCCAGGAGATCGGATTTTTGAAGATATAGATGGGGACGGCGTGTTTTCCACTGCCGGAGACCGTAAAATTGTGGGGAATGCCCAGCCCGATTTCATTTTTGGATTCAATAATTCATTTGGCTACAAAGGATTTGATCTCAATTTTACCTTTTACGGATCGGTTGGAAATCAAATCCTGAATGGGAACAGGCAGGTACTGGAACTACTCAATGGCCAGCAAAATGCCCTAGCGTTGGCCAATGATCGCTGGACTCCTACCAATACTGATACTGACGTAGCAAGAACCTCCTCTGATCCCCGTAATATTTTCTACGATCGCTTTGTGGAAGATGGGTCTTTTGTCCGCTTGAGAAATATTTCACTCGGTTATACGCTGCCGTCTCATTGGGTTGAGTCCATTTCTCTTACCTCATTGCGAATTTTTGTGAGCGGTCAGAATCTGTTGACCTGGACAACGTATTCGGGTTTTGACCCTGAGGTGACATCTGTGGATAATACTATCAGCCAGGGTTATGATACAGGTATTTACCCTGCCGCCAAAACAGTCTCAGCAGGACTTAAAGTAATATTCTAAAATACACTGAAATGAAACTTTATATAAAAAATCTCATGTTGATCGCGGGTTTGTCTTTGCTCCATTCCTGTGTCTCGCTGGAGGAGAATCCAGCGTCTAACCTGACAACCAATCAATTTTATGAAACTTCAGATGATGCCGTAGCCGCGGTCAATGCAATATACCATCGGATGTTTACCGAGTGGCTGGTTCTTTTCAACCGCCAACTGATGATGTTTGAAATGGCCACGGATGATGTTACTGCAGGACCAAGGACACGTAGCTCCCAAGTGATCGATCTATCCAGGTTGAACCACGTCCCTGCCAATACCGGGCTGGAGTGGTCTTGGCAATACACCTATGATGCAATCAACCGGGCAAATATTGCCATAGAGAAAATACCTCTGATTCCTGAAACTGAAATCAGCCCTGACCTACAAAACAGGTTAATTGCTGAAGCCAGACTATTGCGTGCCTGGAATTATTTCAATCTGGTCAGATGGTATGGGGGAGTTCCTTTGGTTTTGCAGGAAACCACTACGTTGACTGAGGAATCACTCAATGTCACAAATGCAACCGAAGAAGAAATTTATGATCAGATTCTGGAGGATTTAAAAGCTTCAGAAGGCCTGCCTGCACCGGGATCTTATGCTGCGAATGATGTTGGAAGGGTCACTTCAGGTACCCATAAAATTTTATTGGCCAAAGTTCATCTTACCCGTCAAGATTGGAGTCTGGCAAGTCAGGCATTGAAAGAGTTGGTTGATTCTGGCTGGTATTCCTTATATGATGAATTCTATAAAGTATTTGATCCGGCCTTTAAAAATGGGTCTGAGCATATCTTCTCCATCCAGTTTACTGGTGATCCGGCAATCAACAACGGATTGGCCTGGTTCTCTTTGCCTTTTGAATTTAATGGGGAATACGTGGATGCACCCTATTTGGGAGGAGGTCTGTATGAGAGTTTTGAAGAAGGTGATAAAAGAAAAGATAAAACGCTGGCTAAAAAAATAACCAATCCGGAGACCGGTGAAGAAGTAGTTCTCCAAAACCTTACCTATGTCAAATATTTTGATACTGCGATTCCATTTAATCATCAGCGGAGCCGGGTGAACGTGCCCTTACTTCGCTATGCAGATGTGCTGCTGATGTACGCAGAAGTTTTGAATGAATTAAACGGCCCTACGGGAGAGGCACAGGAATATTTGAACCAAGTGAGAAATAGAGCTGGTATTCCTGATATCGCCCAGCTTGATAATTCTTTGACCCAGGATGAATTTAGGGAGTTTGTATTTGAAGAAAGAAGAAAAGAGCTGGCGCTGGAATACCACCGCTGGTTTGATCTGAGCCGTCGGGGGCCAGAATATTTTGTTGCCAAGCTGAAAGCCGCCGGAAAAGAGAATGCGGCTCCCCGGCACGTCAAATTTCCTATTCCCCAACGGGAGCTTCAACTCAATCCAAACCTGAATCAAAGTCCTGAATGGGACGGGTTTTAATCCTAAATATCATAACTATGAAAATACAAAAATTGACATTACTACTGGGAGGAATTCTTGGGCTGGGCTTAGGGACTTCTTTTATCCAGAATAGATTTCAGAAGAAACCAAACCTGGTTCCTGTACAGCCAAATGTCGTTTTGATCCTGGCGGATGACTTGGGGTATTCCGATCTAGGTTCATACGGCTCGGAAATCTCCACTCCCAATCTGGATCAACTTGCATCAAGTGGTGTTCGGTTTACCCATTTTTACAACGTGGGTATCTGTGCTCCGACACGGGCTACCTTGCTTACAGGACAATATCAGCACGATGCAGGGGTAGGGTATTTTGCAGTAAATCTCGGTATTCCTGCCTATCAGGGGTATTTAAATGAAAATACCGTCACCATTGCTGAGGTGTTAAAAGAAAACGGCTATAAAACATATTTGTCGGGAAAATGGCATGTCGGGAACGATTCCCTGCATTGGCCTAAGCAACGTGGATTTGATGAGTTTTATGGGTTTACAGGCGGGGCAAGTAACTTCTTTCAGCATGTTCCTTTTTCGAACAAACCAATTGAACTCTATCGGAACAATGCCCGGTTTGAAGTGTCGGATCCCGAATTCTATATGACCAATGCAATAGCTTCTGAAGCCATAGAACAGGTGTCAGGTGCAGGGGAACATCCTTTTTTCTTGTATTTGGCGTTCAATGCACCCCATTGGCCGCTGCAGGCCCTTCCGCAGGATATTGAGAAATACAAAGGCAAATACGATGGGGGATGGGATATGCTAAGGCAGAAAAGGTTTGAAGGTTTGAAGGCGAAAGGATTGATAGCCGATGATTTCAAGCTTTCTCCAAGACCTTCCACTATTCCTGACTGGGAATCACTTCCGGAAAATGAAAAAGAAATTTGGGCTAGAAAGATGGAAGTCCATGCTGCAATGGTGGACAATATGGATCAAAATATCGGTCGTCTCATCGGTCATCTCAAATCGACCGGTCAGTTTGAAAATACCGTATTCATATTTCTTTCAGACAATGGTGCTGCTGGTGAAAATACGGATAGACCTGCCAGTAAGCCCGACCCGAATGGTCAGCCCAGTTTTAACCAGGGCAGACCTTCCTTGGATAATCTGGGGGAAATAGGCACAGCTGATTCTTACACCTCGGTCACCCACCATTGGGCTTATGCCTTGAATACACCTTTTACTTACTGGAAGACTTTTCCGCACGAAGGTGGGATTGCCACACCTTTTATCATAAGTTATCCGGCAGGGTTTGAGGGGAACAGGATTGTTGAAGGAAACGGGCATTTGATTGATTTGCTTCCCACAATATTGGAATTGACCGGATCAAGTTATCCTGATAAGTATAAGGGAAATGAAATTCTGCCTCTGGCAGGTAAATCCCTCTTTCCTGTACTTGATGGAAAGAAATTGGCAAAATCGGATACGCTTTACTTCGAACGTGGGGGAAACAGGGCTGTTAAAGCCGGAAAATGGAAGGCGCTGGCATTGAAAGGTGGAGATGATTGGAAGCTTTATGATTTGGAAAAAGACCGGTCTGAAACTACAGATCTGGGATCCAGCCAACCAGAAATTCTGTCGAGGCTTAAAAAATCCTATACCTATTGGGCAGGTAATCATCATGTAGTCAACACAGACTCGCTATTACAGGCTGTTCCAGCTGGAGCAGGGATGCTGCGCTTTGAAAAAGGAATAGAATCAACCGTAGAAAAATAAGCTATAGAGACTACTAAATAGGCTGGTAATGTGTTTATAAAGGGGCGGGTAGGGTGCCCAGAATTTTTGGGGCTAACTATGGAATCTCGCATCATAGATAATAAATTTCATGTTGTGACGCTATGCACATGCCTGTCTACCTTCTTTAGGCTCTATCTCATAGAATTATTTTGGGTTTATTGTTAATTGATAAAAGAGGCTGTCTCATAAGTCAATTCAAGAGCCTGAGATTTGGCTGTATGAAAATTGATCCAGATACCTACCCGAATAAAACAGAGGCTGTCCCTACTTTTGAGACAGCCTCTTTTATATTTTTAGCTGGGGTTAAAATTTTGTACTTTGGGTCGATTTTAGAATTTATATGATATCAAAACGAGCAAAATACGCCATCAAGACGATTCTTTTTATCAATGATCATCCTGAACTGGCTCCTATGTCTGCCAAATTAATTTCGGAAAAAGAACGTATTCCCTATAAATTTTTGGAGAATATATTACGTGATCTCAAATCCCACCAATTGGTAAAAAGTGTCCGTGGGGCAGAAGGCGGGTATATACTTGGTAAGAAACCCGAAGATATATCTATTGCCCAAATAATGAGGATAGTTGATGGGCCTATTGCCTTGATTCCATGTATATCAGAACGGTATTACGAGCCTTGTGCGGAATGTGAAGACGAGGAGACCTGCCGTATTAGAAAATTGTTCAATGAAGTGAGAACGGAAATGCTTCCTGTGTTGGAACGGCCGATTACAACGATGAAATAAGATCTTTTCTACAGCGAAGTTTATGCTTTCAGATTCCGGGGAATACACATCTACTTCTATCCTTAAGCCTATTCCCCGTGTGGCTCATTCCATCTATGCAGATTTAATCGACTCATTTGTCAAATTACTGCGCTTTCCTCCTGTTTTCGTGAGAGAGCTTTCACTCCTCACGTCTACCAAGTTGAAATGTTGTTGATCCAACCATTTAGAAAGAGATGTTTATCATTTGAAAGGTGCGGTAAACTCTTCCCTTACCAAGTTTCAATTGGTATTTGTTTAACCCGGATTATGCATTAGGATTCGTAGTGAAGGTTTAAAGTGCAAGAAAATAAGGCTGTTTGGAGATGGAGGCATAGTACCGCTATGGTGAGATCGAAAACAGACACAAAGTGACTGATTTTGAAGCAGTTTAAAGCCGTAATAGATTGTCTAATGCATATTTCGGGTTTAATTAAGTTTTGGAAATTCAGCGTCTAATTTTAAAAATTAATCATATCATCTTTAATGAATTACTTCTCTATAAATATTCCTGAAGGCACCTTGCTGATCCATGATTCGGGGGTTTGATCGATATCAAATATCCTGGCCACAATAGCCGCTGTGTTGGTATTGGAGTTAGGAGATTCAAGTTTTCCCTGTTGGATTCCGGGCCCCTTGATCATCCAAGGAACTTCCATTTCCTGTATAGTGGTTCCACCATGTCCATTACCAATGCCCCCATGGTCAGTAATTAGTAGAAAGTATGCATTTTCATACAATCCTGCTGCTTTTAAGTTGTCTACAAATTCCCCGATTTTCACATCAACCTCTTCTATGGCCGTTATATACTCCGGAGACATCCATTCATTTTCATGCCCAGCATGGTCCACATGAACAGAGTACAAAAATGTTAAGGTAGGGAGTTCTTTATTGATATTCAGAAAGTTCAGAGCTGATTTGTAATTATCATCATATTGATCATCCTCTTCATACTTGACTTCGTCAAGGTATTTTTCATTAAAAGGTTTGATCAGGCTTTTCCAATTAAAATAGAATGAAGTTTTGATAGTGGGAATATTGTCCTTGACTAATTTGAATATAGAAGGGTAGTAGCCGTCTGTGTCCATTTCTTGGGGATCCAATGGGTGTTTTGTTTTTTCCCAGCCATTGTCAAATACCCCATGTTGTTCGGGACCGCCTCCAGTGAGGTGGCTCGTCCAATTGGGCATGGTAACTGAAGGCATTACTGTTCGGGTATCGGTGGAAATTACTCCCCCTGCGAAAAGTGCGTCTATATTGGGGTGATTTGCTCTTTGATATCCTTCCAGGCTAAAACCGTCCAAGCCAATTATGATAACATGTTTTTCAGGCGGATTTTTTTCAGAGCAAGCTATACTGGATATCAAAATGAAACAGGATAATACAAAAGGGTTTAATTTTTTTGACATAGGATTGTATAATCGATGGTACTAAAGTTGAAAATTTCCTGGTAAGAAAATTAAGTCCTAAGGTAATAATGATTTTGAATTATAAAACAAATTGTTTTTATAATTCAAGTACTGTTAATTAATATACAGGTTATTAGGTATTTACTATTAAAGTCTAACGACTTTAATTTACCAGGTTTGAAGTAAGGGATATTGAATTAATAGTATTGTTAAAAATTTCTTATAGAGAAAATAACCCGTAGTTAATCTTTGTGTTTGGCTTTAATTTTCACAAAGAAGTTTACTTCTTGCGCACAATTGATATAGACAGTCAGCAATCTCATCCCAAATATGCACTGAATTTGGGACGGGCTAAAGCTCTCAATAAGCCTGACTATTTATAAGAATCTTTTGCAGTATTCCCCATTTCCAATTCTAGTTCGCCTCCCGCAGTGATGGATTTTAACGGTATAAAAGGATCGTGTAAAGTTTTATTGTTTAACTTAATATTCTCTATATAAGTACCTGTTGATTTACCGGATTTTTTCCTAATAACAAACTTTTTTCCTTGGTAGTACTTAGGGTTCAAAAAGATGGTCACTTTATCAAATAAAGGCGAGGATAATCCCATTTTTGCTGCAGGTTCTGTCATTCCAGTGACATCAAATAAGCCAATGGCCCCTAAAACATACCAGGCACCTAACTGTCCTTGATCTTCATCCTGTCCATATCCATATCCATGAATACCTCCAGTCCCATAGAATTTATTACAGATTTCCTGTACCCATTTCTGTGTCAGGGATGGTTTTCCTGAATAATTGAACAACCATGCCACATGCAGATTCGGTTGGTTTCCCTGATTGTACATGCCTTCCAAACCACTGAATGCATCTATAGTCTTTCCACCGCCAAATTCTAAGGGTTCAGCTTTGATAAAAATACTGTCCAACCGTGTGTTAAACTCATCTTTACCAATGGCATCAATTAACCCTTTGGCATCATGGGGCACATAAAACGTATACTGATGGGAATTGCCTTCCTGAAATCCACGCCACGCTTGGCTTGGATCAAAGTTTTCTATAAAAGTACCATTATTGAATTTTGGGCGGACTAATTTGAGCTGGGGATCGAACAGATACTTCCATCCATTGGAAAGTTTATTGAGTTTTTTATAATCCTCAGTCTTTCCTAAAGCTTTAGCAAATTGTCCTACAGCATATGAGCTAAATGAATATTCCAAAGTATGCGAGGCGGAGAACATCCATGATTCATGAATTTCATTGTCTGATTTATCAATGTGTGCTACGTAGCCATTTTCCACAAATCGATCTACATCCAGTTTTCCTGCTCCCCGGGGCCTATTACTTCCTTCAAGCTCATTTTTTAAGGCAGCTTCATATGCTAGGTTAACATCAAAATCCCTAATCCCCTGTAGGTAAGCACTTGCTATTACCAAACTTACAAAATTGGTACCTACTCCTGATACATATTTGCTATTGGCAATTCCATCTGCCAGCCAACCGCTATCCTTGTAAACCAAAAGTTGGGAATTGACGAATTCTGACAAATATTCAGGATATGCAATTGTCCAAACTTGTGTCAGATTCCAAAACGCACCCCATATCGCGTCAGAATTATACTGATGATGGATTGGCTTGCCATTTTTATCCAATGAAATCTGTCCAACAGAACCATCGTTTTTAGGATATGTCCCCGTAATATCACTCGCCAATCCTCTTCCCAGTAGGGCATGGTAGAGTCCGGTATAAAATTTAATTTTATCTTCTTCTTTACCACCTTCCACTTTTATCCTTCCCAACATGGAATTCCAGGTGTTTTGGTTTCTGTTCTTTGCAGAATCAAAATCCAAACCTTCAGCTTCAGCGCGATAATTTGCTTTAGCAGCATCTACGGAAGTGTAAGACAAACCGATCTTTATTTCAACTGGCTCACTGTCACGGGTGGAATAAGTAAAAAATGCACCACTTGAAATCCCTTTTATAGCCCTTGCGTCTTTTGTAATCTTTTCTCCCTGAAATACTCCAAAGGACTGAGCCTGTTTGTTAGGTACTGCATAGAAATACATTCTGATATCAGCTCCTGTCTGATACTTCTCAACGTAAACAGGGGCTGTGATCACGTGACCCTCAACTGTACCGTCTGCATTGATCCTTACTTCGGCATCCTTTACTTTTCCACTTTCACCCATCATATTTCCAATATCAAAAAGTATATGGGACTGATCGTTTTTTGGAAAGGTATAACGATGAAATGCTACCCTTTCAGTAGAAGTAAGTTCGGCCTTGATTCCATAGTCCTTTAGGAGAACGCTATAATATCCTGCTTGGGCAACCTCATCTTTCCTGTCAAAACTTGAGCGATATCCTGAACTTGGGTCATCTATGCTGCCTGGAATGGTCTGCAGGGTGCCTGTGGAAGCCATGAGCGCTATCCCACCAATCTGAAACTCATGAAAATTTGGGAAACTCTCTATAGAACTGTCTCGGAAATCGTAACCTGTAGCTTCCCATCCACTTTTATTCCCCAAGCTGCCATTTGTAGATGGCCCAGGTTTAGCCATGCCAAAAGGCATAGCCCCTGGGGCAAAATGAAAATACCGAGCATGTGCAGTCCCGATCAGCGGGTCAACCCATTCAATTGGTTCTTGCGCATTAAGTTGGGTTAAGGAAATGACGAAGAGCAAAAAATTTGATACTATTAGTTTTTTCATGTGTTTGTTTGGATGGATTGATAAGCTGAATCTGATATTGATTTTAAAATGTTGCTGGTTGGAGATATCTGCAAAATTCCTCCGTTAGGCATAAAATGTTTTAGTGAAATTTGTCATAACCATTGGCCTTTATTAGTTAATGCTAATCGATTAAGTTTAAATGTTTAAACATATGTACATTTAAAGTTAATTCAAAATTGATATAATTATTAGCTAAGGTAGGATTGTTGCTTCATTGTGCCCAGGCTACTTTGGTTGATTTGAGTATAAAATCTTCAACCCCCTAATTCCAAAACTGACTTTTCTGAGGAAATGGAATACATAAAGGTTTTTGTTTTCTGAAGTGTACTGATGCTCTTAAATATCCGCAAACACTCAATGCCGTTCATTGGGCATGTTTATGTCAAGAAATACGTACTCCGGGACATATTGGGGCATGAACAGCAGTAAATCAACCGCATCCTGACCATTAAAGATTCCTGTAAAATTTATGTCTGATGCAGGTCGTCAAATATTGGTTTGTTTTTCTGCTTTATTATGCCATATTGGAATAATCCTACTTTTGACCCAAAGTAACCATGATTTTGCGCCTGATTTTTATATTTTTCATACATTTTTATGCTGTTCATACTTTTGCAAACGATGTTGGACCCGAAATAAATCAAGATTATAGAGTCAGGTACATCGGTATAGAAAAGGGCCTCTCAAACAATGCTGTTACCAGCATTTACCAGGACAAACGGGGATTTATGTGGGTGGGGACCTATGATGGGCTGAACAGGTATGACGGCTATGATTTTTTTGTCTATAGAAACCAGCCAAACGATTCTACCACCCTGATCAATAATAGGATTGTCAGTATTTATGAAAATCACGAGGGGATCTGGGTAGGCACCAAGAAGGGGCTGAGTGTATATAACTACAACACTGGGGCTTTTGAAAGCAGGTTCCTGCTGGATGAATCACTTGGTGTACCCGTGAAAATCACCTTTAACATTAATCAGGTAAAAGGTGATGGTGACGGATTGTTCCTGGCCACAGCTGGGAAAGGCCTGTTTAAGCTGGATGATCAACAAATCTATTTCACACAGGTCCCCTTTGAGCGGGACGGTCGAATGATCTATAACTACCATGCACAGGGAATTGATTTTGATGCCAGTGGAAATCTTTTGGTGTTTATCCAAGGGTATGGTTTATATCGTCTGGATAAAGATGCTACTGTACTGGCCCTTTTATCCGATGCCACCAACAATGCAAACAGTATTGTGTCGGGCAGGGGAGGGCAGGTTTGGATCGGGATGGAAGGTGGTCTGATGATGTATTCGCCGGAATCTAAAGAACAGACGTTTTACCCACGGGAATACACCGGTCATAAAGTTACGGGGTTGATGTATCTCAAAGAGGAAGATGAAGTCTGGGCCGCAACGGATGGGAGTGGAGTCTTTATCCTTAAGAACAAGTCCGGGGAAATTTCTTACCTGAAGGAAGGCACGGATGATATTTCAATAACAAGTAATTCTGTCTATGCACTGTATCGGGACAATAATGGCAACAAGTGGGTGGGCACCCTCAGGGGAGGGGTGAATGTGGTTGAACAGGAAAACCTCCAGTTTAAAACCATCCGGAAGACCCGGGAACAAAACAGTCTGGTGAACAATTTTGTGCTTTCCTTTTGTGAGTATGGGGATGACCAGCTATGGATCGGTACCGATGGTGGAGGAATCAGCCTATGGGACAGAAAGACAGACACGTTTACCAATTATGTCCATTCTGAAGATACGGGGTCCTTGCCCAACAACTTTGTAACTGCTATTCTCAGGGCAGAGAAGGGGGTATGGATAGGGACTTATGGTGGAGGGGTGAGTAAGTTTGACGAGGAAACAAAGACCTTTAAGAACTACCCGCTATTTCAGCCCGGCTTAAAGAGTTACCAGCAGAATATCTGGGTTTTGTTCCGGGATTCCTATCAGCGTGTCTGGGCAGCCACATCGGACGGGGAAGGCCTGTACCGCTATCATCCCGAAAAAGATGGGTTCGAGTTTGTGGATGCAAACGTCAACGGGATTCTCACCATGGCCGAAGATCTTTTTGGCAACATCTGGGCAGGAACCTTTGAAAGACTGGTTAAACTGGATCTTGACACGTTCGACCATGAAATAATTGAAATCGGTTATCCAGTCAGGTCGATCATATCCGCCTCCAATGACAGGATGCTCATTGGCACGGAAGGAGGAGGGCTCTTGGAATTTAATCCGGCACAGGGAGTGATCAGCTCTTTTTTGGAGGAACAGGGGCTTCCCAATAATTCGGTACTGAATATCCTACGGGGTAAAGATGATCAATACTGGCTAAGTACCTATAACGGGATCTCAAGATTTGATTATCCGACCAAAACCTTTACCAATTACTCTGATTCCGATGGCCTACAGAGCAACCAGTTTAACTACAATGCCGCACTGAAACTTCCCGGCGGGGAACTGCTTTTTGGGGGGATCCGTGGATTTAATATTCTGGATCCGGCCAATGTACATACTTCCGCAACCTTTCCGGAACTCCTGATAACAGGTATCAAAATAAACAACGAACCGATAGAAAAGATGGGTCTGACCCCGTTTTCACTGGATGAACTGAAGCTTCCCTTTGAAAAATCAATGCTTACTTTTGAATTTGCCGCAATAGAGTATTCTTTGCCGGATAAGATTTCATATGCCTACTACCTGGAAGGCTGGGACCGGGAATGGCAATATCTGGGGGACTCCCGGGTGGCCAATTATTCCAAATTAAATGATGGAGCTTACACGCTCCATATAAAATCAACGAATTCAGATGGGGTATGGAGCCCTGACACCGTCTCTCTTCCCATAGTCATTTTGCCTCCCTGGTACAGGACGCTGGGAGCCTATTTAGTTTATGTGTTTTTACTGGCTCTTTCTGTTTTGACCATAATTAGGCATCAACGAAAGCAGGCAAGACTGAAATATGAAATCCAGCTGTCCAAAAATATGGCCCGGAAAGAAAAGGAGCTGAACGAGAAAAAGCTGAACTTCTTTACCAATATTTCCCATGAGTTCCGGTCGCCGCTCACGATGATCATCAATCCCCTGAAGGATGCCATATACGGCAAAACAGGAGGCTTAAGCAACGGAGAGCTTGAAGTGGTGTACAGAAATTCCAGAAGACTATTGAGTCTGGTTGATCAACTGTTGCTTTTCAGGAAAGCGGAAAATGAAGTTGGAGAGCTTAAACTGGTTAAGATTGACCTGGTATCAGTGGTGAAGGAAGTATATGCCTGTTTTCTACATCATGCTGAGGTCCGGCAGATCCGCTACCATTTGAATATAGAGCCGGAGGAATGCATAATCTATGCCGATCGGCAAAAAATTGAAATCTGCATATTTAACCTGATTTCAAATGCGCTCAAGTTTGCAGATGAAAAGGATGGAGAAGTTTCTGTTGGGGTTCATACAGCCGGCAAGGTGGTCCGCCTGACAGTGGAAGATAACGGACCGGGAATACCAACCGAGGAAAAGAAGAAGGTCTTTGACCTGTTTTATCAGTCCCAGAGTAACTTCAAAAACCAGAAGAACGGATTTGGGATTGGTCTGTATCTGGTAAAGCAGTTTATTTTTCTCCATAAAGGCCAGGTGTCCGTTAAATCAAGAGCATCAGGTGGGACGGTATTTGAAGTGGATCTTTTTAAAGACAGGGCACATCTCCAGCATCTGTTGGTCCATGAGGATTTCAATGAGCGTTCGGTTTTCCTGGAGGAACTGTTGGGGGACCAGGATGCTTTAGTGGCAGAAGGACCCAATGAGCAGCCGGTCAATGTACATACTTCCTTGCTTGACGGGATGAAGACCATTTTGATTGTGGATGACAATCAGCAGATCAGACAGTATTTAACCAGTATTTTAGGGGACAGTTTTAGAACAGTGGAGACGGCCAGCGCAGAAGAGGCACGCCTGTCCATTAAATCCATGTTACCGGACCTGATTATTTCCGATGTGGTCATGGAGGCGGAAACGGGAGTTGATTTTTGTAAATTCTTAAAGAGTAGCCCCAGCTATCATCACATTCCCGTCATTTTACTGACCGGAACAAATTCCGAAGAGATAAAACTCAAAGGGGTGGAAGTGGGGGCAGACGACTACATCACCAAGCCCTTTGATAAGGATTACCTTATAGCCCGGGTCAAGGGGATCCTAAAACAACAAAAAATTCTTCAGGAACATCTGATGGACAGTGTGACGCAGAAAACTCCGGATTTTAAGCTGACAGAAGAGGACAAGAATTTTTTGGAAGAGCTGGAGCAATTGATCGATTTGCATCTTAATAATGATGCTTTTACCGTCAAATCATTATGTGAGCACATGGGAATGAGCCATTCTATGCTCTACAAGAAAATTAAACAGTTGACCGGCAGATCAATCAATGAAATGATCCGGTTTGTCCGGCTGCGAAAAGTGGCAATTCTGCTGATTACCTCTGATATGCAGGTGAATGAAGCTGCATTCTTTACCGGTTTCAATGACCTGAAATATTTTAGAAAGCAGTTTCAGCTTTTGTATCAGATGAACCCGTCTGATTTTCAGAAGAAATACAGGGGATCCTTTCATGAAAAGAATTACAACCTGATCCGGTTTATGGACAAGTAGTTTTTCTTCCCGCAATTTTTTAAAATTCAGTAGTGTACTAAATCCGTTGCCCCGTAAACTTTATTATTCTGAGCGGATCAATATAGGGATGGGGTTTCTTTCCACAGCCAGTTGTTTTTTTTGGTCTGTTGGCAGGTAAAAGCCAGTTTTCCGGTCCAATCTCCGGCAATATTGCCCTGAGGTTATTTTTTCTTTACCCCAAAATGAATTTACCCCTCTCATTGGATGAATTTACCCCGTACCAATGCCTGTCTTAGTGGCTTAATTGGGTTCACTATTTCTTCTCAGCGATGAAGTATAGCAGTTTAAGCAATTTTCAACAAGCCTAAAAAATCATTTAATGAAAAAACCTTTACACATATTTGGGAAGAGGTGGCCCATACTGATCCTCTGGATTTTTTTGTCTATGGGGATGGTCCATGCACAGAGCGGCGGGACTTTAATCAAAGGGACAGTCACCTCCCAGGAGGACGGACTGGGCCTTCCGGGAGTGAACGTACTGATCAAGGGGACAACCCAGGGAACCATCACCGATATTGATGGGAACTATTCGATAGCTGTGCCTTCAAGCGGTGCAACTTTGGTTTTTACGTTCATCGGGTTTGTATCCTCCGAAGTTACCGTTAATAATCAATCAACCATTGACGTGAACCTGGTGGCGGATACGCAGTCATTGGACGAAGTTGTCGTGATAGGTTACGGGGAGCAGAAGAAGGCCACCATGACAGGTGCTGTATCCAGCGTAGGCACCAGGGAACTGATCCAGTCACCGGTATCCAATATCAGTAATTCGTTAGTGGGAAGACTGCCGGGTTTGATTGCGGTGCAGTCCAGCGGAGAACCGGGTTTTGATCAGTCCAGTCTGAAAATCCGGGGAATAGCCACCTTGAACACAGGAGCGGAGTCTGATCCGCTGATATTGGTGGACGGGGTACAGCGGGCCAGTCTAAACCTGATTGATCCCAATGAAATTGAGACCCTCAGCATATTAAAGGATGCTTCAGCAACAGCGGTATTCGGTGTTCGGGGAGCAAATGGGGTGATTCTTATCACCACGAAAACTGGAGACAAAGGTAAACCTACCATCAGCTTTACATCAAATTTCGGGGTCCAGACCCCGAACAGTTTGCCTAAAATGTTGAACAGTTTCGATTATGCTTCCCTGCATAACGAAGCAAGTATCAATTCCGGGCAGTCCCCTTATTTCTCCCCTGAATCCCTGGAATTATACAGGAACGGGACTGATCCTTATTTCCACCCTGACGTAGATTGGTTTGATCTGGTCCTGAAAGATTACTCTGCTCAGCAGCAGCACAATTTCAATATCAGCGGGGGGGCAGAGAATACGCGATATTTCATTTCTTTGGGGTATTTTGGTCAGGACGGTGCCTATGATGTGGAAGATCTGGCAACAGCATATTCTGCCAATCCCAAATATCAGCGTTACAATTTAAGATCGAATTTTGACATTGACTTTAATAAGAACTTCTCCGCCTCGGTGAAAGTGGGGGCACAGTTTGCTGATTCAAATTATCCTGGTTTCGGTGCCGGGGAGATATTTTTCAGGATACTGAATTCCAATCCGCTCATGAACCCGGGTGTGCTTGACGGAAAAATAATTTCCGGGGTGGAGGGACTGCCTTCCAGCTCGGGGAATCCGCTGAGTGCAATAGTGAACAACGGTTACCAAAGAAACTTCAACAGCACAGTGAATTCGAATGTTGCGCTCAAGCACAAGCTGGACTTTGTAACTGAAGGCCTTAGCGTCCGGGGAATGTTGGCTTATGATAATTATTACCAGCATTCTGTACGCAGGAACAAACAAAATGAAACATATCGGATAGTTAAAGATCCCAGTGACCCTTCAGTCCCTGTTTTTATCAGGGAGGGACTTGATGCCCCTTTTTCATTTGGGGAAAGTTTTGGCAGAAACAGAAAGGTTTATTTCGAAGGAGCGGTGGATTACACCCGGACTTTCGGGGTGCATAATCTGACTGCCATGGCGCTTTACATGCAGGAGCGTTATACTGCACCGGATCAGGAATACAATGTACCGAGGGGCTACCAGGGATTTGTGGGAAGGGTGACCTATAATTATAAGGAGAAGTATCTCACCGAGTTTAACATGGGTTACAACGGCTCTGAAAATTTCCCGGAAGGAAAACGGTACGGTTTCTTCCCTTCTTTTTCCCTGGGATGGATATTGACCGAAGAGGAATTTATTCCCAAAGGGGATTTCCTCTCCTTTATGAAAATACGGGGCTCGTATGGGGAAGTGGGGAATGACAAGATCGGGGGAGCCAGATTTTTGTATTTGCCGTCTGTTTTCTATCCAAACAGCGGAGGATACAACTTCGGTAACTATGGCTCCAATTACCAGTGGTATGCAGGTGCACAGGAGGGAAGGGTAGGAAATCCTGATGTGACCTGGGAACGCGCCAAAAAGTTCAACATTGGACTTGAGACCGGCTTTTTTGAGGATAAACTGCGGTTCAATCTGGATGTGTTCAATGAAAACAGGGACAACATACTTTGGTACCTGGGAACGGTTCCCGATCTGGTACAGGCAGACCTGCCGCCTGTAAATATAGGGAAGGTCCGGAATCACGGCTATGAAATCGAGCTAAGCTTCAATGAAAACATTGCGGAGTTTAACTATTGGGTGAAGACCAATTATTCTTTTGCCAAAAACAAAATTGAATACATGGATGAGCCAAACAGGGCACATCCCTGGCTCCAGCGCACGGGCAAACCGGTTGGACAATATTGGGGGCTGGTAAGCGACGGGTTTTATAATACCACAGCGGAGCTGGACGGTGCTCCTTCCTCTGCGTTCACGTCAGCACTTCAGCTGGGGGACATGCGGTATGTTGACCAAAATGGCGACAATGTGATCGATCAGAATGATGAAGTGCCCATCAGCTACTCAAACTTCCCCCAGGTCATCTATGGCCTTTCATTTGGTGGCGATTATAAGGGGTTTGATTTTTCTGTCCTGTTTCAGGGAGCTGCCAAAGTATCTACCTATATCGGGGAAATGGGAGCCTGGGCGTTTGATACCGATTGGAGAAACGCGACCACAAACCATCTGGAGAGATGGACACCGCAACGTTATGAGGCAGGTCTGCCGATCACCTATCCGAGGATAGAACTTTCACCGACTGAAGGAAAACACAACTACCGGCCTTCTGATTTTTGGTTACAGGATGCCAGCTATATCCGGTTAAAGAACGTCGAGGTAGCCTATCGCTTTCAGCCGGTATTGTTGAGCAAGCTCGGGGTAAGCAGCCTTCGTGTATTTGTGAACGGGAACAACCTGCTTACCTGGAGTGACATGAAAAACTATGACCCTGAAGCTCCGGCCGGAAGGGGAGGTTTCTATCCGCAAATGCGTGTGTATAACCTGGGTGTTAACGTCCAGTTTTAATCCCAAAATTTCTAAAACATGATATTACTATATAAATCCCTGACACGTCTGATGTTGGGTTTACCTATCCTTTTAATCTCCTGCGACAGTGAATTTCTGGGTAAACCGGAAAGCAATGACGTGACTGTAGAAGATATTTTTTCCGAAAGGGCGACTGCAGAATCGTTCTTGTGGGAAAGTTACCGTACCAGCATGCCGCTGGGGTTTCCAATAGATTGGGGCCTGCACAACGGCATGTATGCTTCCATGGTCATGGCTGCCAGTGATGAAGGGGATGTCTATGATACCTGGCCATCTTCCAATGACCACAATACAGGGGTATGGGGCCCGACCGGAAACAGAGAGGATGAATTTGGTGTCCACTTCAAGGGAATACGGAACACCAATATATTCCTTGAAAACATTGATGCGGTCCCGGATATTCCACAGGCTGAAAAAGATCAGATGAAGGCGGAAGCCATGGTTCTTCGGGCATTGCAGTACCACGAGCTGATGAAGAGATATGGCGCAGTACCGATTGTAGACCATGTACTCACCGTTTCGGGAGAGATTTTGCTCCCACGGAATACTTACCGGGAGTGTGTGGATTTTATTGTCCGGTCCTGTGATGCGGCAGCGGCCGTCTTACCGGATTCCTATCCGTCCAGTTTTACCGGTCGCATTACCAAAGGGGTTGCATTGGCTCTGAAGGGACGGGTATTGCTCTATGCAGCAAGTCCGTTGCACAACACCAATACTCCTTATCTCCCGGAAAATGCCGAACTCACGGGGTATGGGAATTATGAGGAAGAACGTTGGATGAGTGCTGCCAATGCAAATAAAGCGGTGCTCGACTGGGCGGCATCTGCCGGGGTCAGCCTGGTAAATTCTTCTGATGATCCTGCCGAAAACTATCAGACAGCCGTGGAGGCACAGGGTAATTCGGAGATGATCCTCTTTAACCAGTCAAATGGTTGGTGGGGCACCTGGGATCCCATGTTCCAGCAATTTGTAATGCCAAGGGGAATTTATGGCGGCTGGTATGGCCATGGGGTCACGCTGCAGCACGCACAGAAATACCATACGGTGGAAGGCAAGGACCAAGAATGGCCTCAAGAAGGGCCACGGAGTGAATTTTTGGAGAAAATGCAGAACATGGAGCCAAGGTTCCAGTATTCAGTTTTCTATTCCGGCTCAAAATGGAATGATGAAATAGGCGTCCGGAATTTTTATAAAAACAGCAACGGCTCATGGTCTGATGGAGCGCCTGTCAACGGTGTGGGCTACATGAAGAAGTTTCTCGGCAGGGCCAACTGGAACGGTGGGCAGTTCAACTGGATCGTATTCCGCCTGGCAGAGTTCTACCTCAATTATGCCGAAGCACTGAATGAAGCCTCACCTTTGGACCCGGCTGCTTTCGGGGCACTGAATGCCATCAGGCAAAGGGGCGGTCTGGAACCGGTTTCGGTAAATGACTCCAGGTACAACACCCAGGAAAAACTCAGGGAGGCAATCCGGAGGGAAAGAGCCGTGGAGATGGCCTTTGAAGAACACCGGTTTTTTGATGTCAGAAGATGGAGGATTGCCGGAGAAGAGGGGGTCATGAAAGGGGAAATGTGGGGACTGAATATCTATCAGCTCAGTGAAAATGAGTATGTGTACCGAAAAGAATCCTTTGAAACCCGGGTGTGGGATGACAAGATGTACCTGTATCCACTTCCCCAATCCGAAATAGATAAAGGGTATCTGGTACAAAACCCGGGTTGGTAAGCGCTTTCGCTTGTAAAGCGGATCAGTGATACAACAAGTACTGTATTTAAAATTGCTACAAATGATTATATCTATAAAATATACCAATAAGATCTCCGGACTGCTGCGGCAGCTCCAGCTTTGCGGGCTCGGGATTTTCTGTTCTGTACAGTTCGCCCAGGGTCAGTCGCTCATTCCCAGAATAGCCGAAGGCCAACGGGTAGAAAAGGACAGTGTAAATTCCTTTCCGGAAAACAACAGGATAAATGTCGCTTATGGCAGGCAGAGCAGGGAATCCGTCACGGGGGCTATCTCCACTGTAAGCGGAAATGTGATGCAAAAGACTTTCACTCCCTCCCTGAGCAACACCCTCTTTGGCAGACTTCCGGGCCTTTCAGTGATGAGTGGTTCCGGTGAGCCAGGCTTTGATGAGCCAAGCATGCTGGTACGGGGCATGGGAACTTTTAACGGGGCAGGGTTCCTGGTCATGGTGGATGGCTTCGAGGCTTCCTTTGATAACCTGTCCGTGGAAGAGATCGAAAGTGTTTCGGTCTTAAAAGATGCGGCAGCAGTTGCACTTTATGGGATCAGGGGAGCCAACGGGGTACTTTTGGTGACTACCAAACGGGGGCATGATGGGGATACGAAGATAAAGTTTACCGCCAGGACAGGATTCCAAAAACCGACCAAGTTACCTGAATTTGTAAATGCATATGATTACGGGGTGCTTTACAATGAAGCATTGACAAATGATGGGCTGCCTGCCCGGTATTCGCAGGGTGATCTGGAAAACTACCGGAACGGCAATGATCCGTTTTTATATCCGGATGTCAACTGGTATGATGAAGTGCTCAGGGAAAATGCACCGATCAGTGATTTCAATCTGACCTTTTCCGGTGGAGGGGAAACCACCCGGTATTTTATTCTTCTGGGATACATGCAGGATCAGGGGCTTTATGCCAACACTGATTCTAAAAGAAAGGAAAACTCCAACGCTGACTTTCGCAGGGTTAATTTCCGGTCTAATATAGATGTGGCTATTTCTCCCAGGGTAAGTGCTTCCCTGGACTTTGGAGGCAGAATAGAAAACAGGTCATATCCCAACTTCAGCGGTCCTGCTCTTTGGGAAAATATGGCCCGGTATCCGGCCAATGCCTTTCCTGTTACCAATCCCGATGGCTCCTGGGGAGGAAACTCAAGCTATCCCGATAATCCGGTGGCCTCAGTTCTGGGCCGTGGATATACATCTTCCCATGACAGGAACATCATGACCAATCTAAGGCTCTCAGAAGACCTGGGTGATCTGATCCCGGGATTAAGGTTTTCTCAGGCGATTGGGATCAATAACTGGCACAGGGGCAACTACAACCGGACAAGGTCACTGGCTTATTTTGAACTGGGCGCAGGAGACCCCGCCAGTGAACAGCCTTACATCTATTATCCACGGGGCATTGATACAGGCTTTAGCGTTGACGAATCCGGAAATGACCAGTGGAACAGAGTGAACATCCAGGCAGCTTTTGATTATGGGAAGCAATTGGGAGACCATGGGCTGACCGCTATGCTGATGTACCATCAGGATGTGCTGAACGTGTCGGGCAACAACGTTCCCTATGCCAATCAAAGCCTGATGGGAAGATTCACGTATAATTATCAGTCGCGTTTTTACGCCGAACTGGGAATGGCCTATAGTGGTTCTGAACGCTTTCCGGAAGGCAACCGGTTCGGGTTCTTCCCTACACTTTCCGGAGCGTGGATCATGAGCAGGGAAGATTTTTTGAAAGACAACAGTACGGTAAACTTCCTTAAAGCCCGGGCATCGGTCGGACTGTCAGGCAATGACCAGTTTGGGGGAAACAGATTCGCTTATACACAGGACTATTATTATTCCGGTGATTACCGTCTGGGGCTTGAAAATATTTCCAATAGTGTAATCACCTATGGCCAGCTTGGGAATCCTTCGATATCCTGGGAGAAAGATCTGAAATTCAATGTTGGTCTGGAGGCTAAATTCTACGGCAAACTTGATGTGGTCATGGATTTATTCTATAACCGCAGGTCAGATGTTCCGGTGAACACCGCAGCTATTTTTCCTGGATATATTGGGGCAGTTCCACCTTATGAAAATATCGGCAGAGTGAACAACAGGGGATTTGAGCTCGATCTGCGCTATACTGACCAACTTGGATCATTCCACTATTTTCTGGGCGCAAGTGGGTTCTTTGCCAGAAACAAAATAATCGAAATGGAAGAGATGATGCGTCCTGAACCCTATATGTACAGAACAGGACATTCCATCGGGCAGCCTTTCGGTTGGGAAGCGAATGGCTTCTATTCCCCTGAAGATTTTGAGGCAAATGGGCAGCTTAAGCAGGGAGTGCCTGAATCCACATTTGCAGTGGTGAAGCCGGGGGACGTGAAGTACATCGACCAGAACGGAGATGGTGTAATTGATCAGAATGATGAAGTCGCCATCGGGAAACCCTGGAATCCTGAGTTCACTTATACATTCAATCTTGGGGCTAATTATAAAGGGTTTGACCTGGAGCTATTCTTCTATGGCCTTACCAACCGCTCTGTAAATCTTAACGGGACCTATTTCTGGGGACTGCAAAATGATGCCAATCTAAGTGCCAATGCCCTGAACAGATGGACACCGGAAAATCAGGACAACGCGACTTATCCGAGATTGACCACCTTACTGAACGAAAATAATTACCGGTCATCGTCATTTTGGATGAACTCCGGAAATGTGCTCCGTCTTCGGAATATAGAACTTGGTTATTCTGTTCCTGCCTCCTGGATCCAGGAAATAAAAGTGGAAAACCTGCGGGTATTTGTGAATGCAGTAAATCTGTTTACATGGGACAAAATGGAAATGGTGGATGCAGAAGTATATGGGGGATATCCACCCCTTAAGTCTCTGAATATGGGCCTAAGTGTTCAATTTTAATTAAAGGAATAATGAAAAAACATATCATATTGTTTGTAAGTGCGGTCGTCCTTTTTTCTTCCTGTGTGGATGAATTCCTGGACAGAGGGATGGATACCAATTATACCGAAGACCAGGTATTTTCTTCCTACACCACCATAAGGAATTTTGGTCTTGGAATATACACAGATCTTCCCCAGGGTTTTGACAGGTTCAGTGGTGGGATGCTTGCCTCTGCCACAGATGATGCCGCCCATGCAGGGCCTGATAACAGTGTTCAGAAGTTGGGCAACGGGAACTGGGGAGAATTTGCCAATCCGGATGACCAATGGGCTGCGTTATATTCTGGGATAAGAAAAGCCAACCTCTTTCTGGACAAGTCTGTGGATTACCGTGCCATTATTGTACAGGATACAGTGACTGAACAAGGCAAACAGACCTACCTGACCCAAAGTAATGACCTGATGTGGCTGAGGGCAGAGACTCATTTCCTCCGTGCATTCTTCTATTTTGAATTGTTGAAGCGATATGGGGGTGTACCTATTGTCACTGAGGTACTCGGGTCTGGAAGCGGCTTTGATTATAGCCGTAATACCTTCGAAGAAGTGGTGGCCTACATCGGGTCTGAACTTGAACTTGCCCTGCCCGATCTTCGGGATACCTGGGCAGGATTTGACGGTGACAGACTGATCGGCCGGGCAACAAAAGGCGCTGCCCTTTCCCTAAAATCACGGGTTTTGCTGTATGCAGCCAGTCCACTGAATAATCCGTCAAACGATCGCAGTAAATGGATAAGTGCAGCCCAAGCAGCTCATGAAGTAATAAATCAGGCTCAATATAATTTGGTTGACAATTACGGTAACCTGTTCAGGTCAATCAATAACAGTGAAATCATTTTTGCCAGAAGCTATGCTGCTTCTAACGTTTTGGAGCGGAATAATTTCCCCATTGGCTTTACCGGAGCTGTTGGTGGTACCAATCCCAGTCAAAATCTTGTAGATGCTTATCAGACCGTCAATGGCCTGGCAATTGGTGAAGATCCGGAGTATGATCCCCAAAACCCTTATACAAACCGCGATCCGAGACTGCAGATGAGCATTATTGTCAATGGTTCCGAATACAAGGGAAGGAAAGTGGAGAGCTATAAAGGCGGTGTAGATGGATATGGGAAGGCAAGAGCGACAAAGACCGGATATTATTTGAAGAAATATTTGGATGAGGGACTGGATCTGCTTCAAAACAGATCAAGTGTCCATTCCTGGATTTACTTTCGATATGCAGAAATACTGCTGAACTACGCGGAGGCCATGAACGAAGCATTTGGTCCGGATGCAACTGCTGAAGGCATGTCCCTATCAGCACGGGAGGCAATAAACCGGGTACGTCAGAGACCGGGCGTATCTATGCCGGAAATCAAAACAACATCAGTGGAAGAGTTCAGAGCGTTAATCAAGAATGAACGTAGGGTGGAACTTGCTTTCGAAGAGCATCGGTTCTGGGATCTGAGAAGATGGACAGATGCATCGGATGTGCTGTCCCGGCCCATTAGAATTGCCGTGATCGGGAAGAATTCGGATGGCACATTTTCCTATTCCTATCAAAATGCTGAAGAGCGGGTTTTCCTGGAAAAAATGTACCACTACCCGATTCCTGCGGACGAACTTAACAAGTCAGGTGGAAGCCTGCAGCAAAATCCAAACTGGTAAGTCATCAATGACAACTTTATCAACAACAAATCCAATGAAAACGCTTTATAGCATCCTATTTATAATTGCCTGTACGGTCACCGGAGCACAGGCACAGGGGATCAGGAACCAGTCCTTTAAGCCAGGAGAAATTTGGCAGGATACAGATGGTGAACATATCAATGCACATGGTGGGGGGATCCTGTTCCATGGAGGAACCTACTATTGGTACGGTGAACACAAAACCGGGGGCAGGACCGGGAACCGTGCCATGGTGGGGGTGAGCTGCTATTCCTCTACTGACCTGCTCAACTGGAAAAGAGAAGGAGTGGCACTTGCCGTCGATGAGGAGGGAAGTGGTTCGGACATTGAGAAGGGAAGCGTGATCGAGCGGCCCAAGGTCATCTTCAACGAGAAGACAGGGAAGTTTGTGATGTGGTTTCATCTGGAGCTCAAAAACCAGGGATATAATGCCGCAAGAACCGCGTTGGCAATCAGTGACCATCCTACCGGACCGTTTGTATTCCAAAAGTCCCTTCGGCCGAACCCGGAAACCTGGCCCATTAATTTTGAGAAAGCCTGGAAAGAAAAGAGCGTTACCGAAAGTGGGCTGAAAGCCTGGACGGATGAATGGAAAAAAGAGGTTGCCGAAGGCCTGTTTATCAGACGTGATTTTAAATCCGGTCAGATGGCAAGGGATATGACCCTTTACGTGGATGAGGACGGAAAAGCCTATCATATCTATTCTTCGGAGGAAAACCTTACTTTGCATATTGCCGAACTGAGGGAGGACTACTTGGATTTTACAGGCAAATGGGCGGTGATTGAGCCAGCGGGACATAATGAAGCTCCGGCTGTATTCAAACAGAACGGGAAGTATTACCTCATTACCTCAGGATGCACAGGATGGGATCCTAATGCAGCACGTTCTTTTGTGGCGGATGACCTGATGGGACCATGGACTTCATTGGGCAACCCGGCAGTAGGTGAAGGGGCAGACCTGACATTTGATTCGCAGAGCACGTTTATTGTCCCTGTTCAGGGAAAGGAAAATGCGTTCATATTCATGGCAGATAGATGGAGACCTGAGAATGCCATAGATGGACGCTATGTATGGCTTCCGGTTAAGATGGAAGCTGGCCGTCCAATCCTGGAATGGCAGGACCAATGGGATCTTTCCCACTTTGATAAGTAAGACTATCCAGTTTGCCTTTGTCAGCAAACATTAAATCTAAAATACACCAGATAATGAAAAAATATATTTACCTATTTCCAATAGTTGTCCTTGGATCATGGGGCTGCAAAGCTATAAAAACATCAGGATCAGAAACTCCCGGGCTAAAGGGATATGAATTGATTTGGGCTGAGGAATTTGAAGGAGGAGAGGCACCGGATCCTTCCTATTGGTCTTTCGAAGAAGGGTTTAAACGTAACAATGAAATGCAATGGTACCAGCCGGACAATGCAAAGGTTTCAGATGGGCTTTTGGTGATAGAGGGGAGAAGGGAGCAGGTAAAGAACATCAACTTTGATCCTTCAAGCAGTGACTGGCGGAAAAACAGGGAATATGCTGAATACACTTCTTCAAGCATCAACACGCGCGGAAAAGTAGAGTTTCAGTATGGTGTGGTGGAAGTACGTGCAAAGATTGATACGGCAAGCGGGATGTGGCCTGCGATTTGGACTTTGGGCATTTCCAGGCCTTGGCCTGCAAATGGGGAGATTGACATCATGGAATTTTATATGGTCGATAAGCAACCTACCATTCTTGCAAATGCAGCCTGGGCGCATATTCAAAAGCGGGCTGCCTGGGATGAAGCAAAGATCCCATTTGCTGATTTTCTTGCCAAAGATCCGGATTGGCCGTCAAAGTTCCATATCTGGAAAATGGACTGGACTGCAGAATATATACGCATCTATTTGGACGGTGAACTGCTGAACGAGGTGGATCTTTCCCATACCACCAATCCGGATGGATTCAATCCTTTCCAACAGCCGCACTATCTGCTTTTGAACTTAGCCTTGGGTTCGAACGGGGGAAATCTAGAAAACACCTCTTTTCCGAGACAATATCAAGTGGATTATGTACGGGTGTATCAAAAGATGGATGAATAGGTAATTTGAACCTGGCCGGCTTTACCAATGTACCGGAACTAGACATCTATGGCGGGCTGATGCTTGGCTATACTATCTCGAAATACTCCTCCGGTAGTGGTAATGATTCTGCGGATGCATCCGTGCTCCTGTTTTCAAAGAAGTTAAGAATGGAAGTGTAGTGATTCTGTATAGTTCTGGACACCGTGTTGAATGATTTGAAGCCTGCTTTTTCCACTTCATTGTACCAATGTGCCAGCTTGGTGAAGGCGATGCCTTTTAGCTTGCTTGTCTGATAGATTCTTGCCAGGGACCTCGATAGTTTGTAGGCTTTCTCCAGATCAGGGTAGCGCCGGAAGAGAATCTCGGCCCGGTGTGCCTGGGAAACAGTCCATTTATCTTCTCCTTTGAAAAGCAGGTATCTGCACTTACATCAAAAACTTGATTTTGATGTACTTTATTCACTACCGGGCAAAGCGCCTTGTCAGCGCATAGTTCAGTATGACTCAAAAGCTAAAATTTCAGGAAAGGACTTGTAAATACAGAAATGGACTAGTGCTTGCAGATTGTCAAAAAGTTAACTTTTCATGAAGTAAGCCTGTAGTTTACAGTAAAAGCAAATGCTATGTACTCTATATGATATAATAAGCAGAATCCGATACTCTTATATAATAAAAGAGTAAAGTTTTATTTATGTTCAGAATAACTCCTTCCATTAATATTGTGGCAGATTTAAATACTGGTCAGCCGGCAGCATAGTTCATGAACCAGGTGTTTTGAAAAGCTGTTCGAACGTTTTTTAGAGCAGGATGAAAATGGAAATAACAGAGGTTAATTGAATATTTAATAGTTATATGAAAAATTTTCATCTTGGAAAATTGATCCTGCTGTATGCAGTGGTGAGTACTTTTGTTTCTTGCTCGGGGAAGGCGAAAATAAAAGAAGGGAATACCAGTGCAAGGGATGTAATCTCAAACAAAGTAACCGATCTCTACCGTAATCGGAAATCATGACAACCGCAGTGGGCTGGGTGCCCTCATGTACCGGGAACTCTTCAGCTATCCCAAAAATGGTCCAAAAGAAGTATTGTCAGAACACACCTATTCATTTACCTATAAGAATGCTTTGTTCTTGATGATTGATGCTACTTCAAAAGATGAACTTCAAACAGAATGGATCAGGCAACAGCTTCAGGATTCCGACGCTACATGGAAGTTTGCCATGTTCCATTTCCCACCTTATAACTGGGAGATTCCCTACCAAAACATTCAAAAGCTTTGGGTGCCCTTATTTGACCAATATCATGTAGACATGGTTTTTTCAGGCCATATCCACTATTACATGCGTTCCAACCCTATGAGGGCAGGCCAGTTGGTCGAATCCTTTGCAGATGGCACAGCCTACATCGTCTCTATCGGTATTCCTTATGGACCTACACCCATTGGCCACGAACCTTATGCGGCTGTGACAAAAGAAGAGGGACAGTTTTACCAGCACATAAAAATTGACGGAAACACCTTGACCTATAAGGCAATTGATTCCCATGATCAGGAGATTGACAACTTCTCCATCACGAAATAATTAGCACTTTTTCCACAGGACACTAAAAATATTCCAGATCCTTTTGTTGGCAGTCCTTAAGTTTTCCAATTGGCTGTCTAACGTCTTAATTTTACTGTACCTTCTTCCGCCAATTTAGCCTGATCCCGCCACACGGGGAAAGAGACTACAGCATAAAGCCGGCGCTCTTGGCTTTGCAGGTTTATTCCGTTTCCTCTTGCCCTCAGTGACTGGTCCCGGCTGGTGGAGCTTCATATGTATTTGTAAAACCAAAACGCAAAAGCTATGAAGACCGGCAAAAACATCAACAAAAGGAGGAAGTGAAATTTCCTTCCGGAAACCAACAGGATCTTTGGACATCTATCAGAAATTCACCGATCTGATTAATGGTCCAATTCAAAAAAAGGAATTGTTCCACAGAAGGTGATAATTTTATAAAATGGATAAATTGGCAGATATGATTCTTGTATTTGCTTTTAATTACCTTTAGATTGCAGTAATTGATAGTAAAACCCAAAAATTATACTGTGAAAAGCCAGGAACAAAATTTTTCCTCTATGGATCCAGATACCCTTTGGACTATGCTTAGACATGGTGAAAGGGATGGTCTGGAAGGGTTGTACCGCCATTATTCTGAGGATTTGTTCAGGTATGGATGTGCGAGGGGATACGAGATTGACTTTGTACAGGATGCCATACAGGAAGTTTTTATTGATTTATGGAAATATCATAAAAGCTTACAAAAAGCAGATAATGTAAAGGTGTATCTATTCAAATCCCTCACACATAAAATGTTCAGGGAAAGCAAACGCGAAAAGAAATTTTTAACTGAGGATTTAAAATCTGCGCTGGAGGAAAATTTTTTTATAGAATCCATAGAGACTCAGATTATTGATGTCTACACAGATGAAAAGCTGAAAAAAAACCTTGCTGATTCCATCGACGCGCTCCCTTTCAGACAAAAGGAGGTGATTCTTTTTCTGTTTTTTGAAAAGTTATCCTATGAGGAAGTCTCCAGCTTAATGGGCATCAACTTGAGTTCGGTGTATACACTGGCCTGGAAAGCAATAGCCAACCTGAAAAAGGTGGTTCCCTAATAGATTTAAGTGATACTGTTCACGTAAATAATTAATCCCACCCTTCTGCAATTCCCCTAAACCATGATGGAAAATTAATCCAAAGCCTACTGCTTGGTGAAATTACATGTGGATTACTTCCCTAGAAATTCTTTACTACTAATGCCTGACCTCTGACACGGGTCTGCTGTTGGTTGATTGAAGTGCTTTTTGTTAAAATCTTTGACTCCTTGGTAGAATCTGGTTTAAAGCCAAAAATGTTTTTTTAAATATTTTTAAAAAAAATCGCTTTCAGGAGGATAGGTTTCTCTTTATGTGGACTCCTTTATATGAATACATATAATATGATGAATAAAGAGGATTTTAAAGTTGAAGATTTTGTTCTTGATCCGGATTTCAGGAATTGGATACTTTATCCTGACAATTCCAATAAGAAGTACTGGACTGAATACCTCAAGCAGAATCCCGCAAAATACCCTGATATAATACAAGCCAGAAAGATTGTTTTAAATCTGTCCAGAAATACCCGCGTGGCGAGTTCTGAACGCCTGGAGAATACCTGGAACAACATTTTTGATGCCACCACAAATCAACGTCCTGATGATGACCATGACAATACAGTTCCACTGAATTCGGAAAGTACCATCAGAAACTTTGAACCGGAGTATCTTAAATACATAAAAACCAATCATCTGCTGAAAGTAGCGGCTGTTGTAGTTCTGGGAGTGATGCTGACCTATATGGTGAATTTGGTTTTTCAGGAAAACCGGAAAGTAAATACAGAGGTCCCCGTTCTGGTTGAGGATTATAACTCTCCTCCCGGTGTAAAATCAAATCTGACGCTGAGTGATGGATCCAAAGTAATTCTCAATTCAGGCAGTAGACTGCGCTACGCCAAAAATTTTGAGAATAACCGGCGTGTGGTAGAATTGGAAGGAGAGGCTTTTTTTGAGGTTGCAAAAGACAGTACCCGTCCGTTTCAGGTAAAAACAGGGGTTGTAACCACCACCGCTATAGGTACTTCTTTCAATATTAAGGCCTACAGTGGAATGCCTATAGATGTGTCGCTTACTACGGGCAAAGTTGAGGTTGAGGTCAACTTTAAAGATAAAGCAACAATTAGTTTAATGCCCGGCGAGGCAGTGAATATAGATGTGGAAAACCGGAGCTCTAATAAAGTTTCTTTTAATGAAGAGCAGGTGCTTGCCTGGACACAAAAGACAATTTACTTCAGCGAAACACCTTTTTCAGAGATCAAGAGGGTTCTTGAAAACTGGTATGGCGTAGAAATCCAGTTATACAATGAGAGCTCCCAAGAAATAGAAGTCTCCGGGGCATTTGCTGACCAGACTCTGGAAAACGTGCTCGAAGGCTTAAGCTATTCTGCGAGGTTTGATTTTGAAATAGATAAAGATCAGGTAAAAATATACTTCAAATAATTCAGCCTATGGGGAAATAATGCTTAAAAATAAATGGCCACGGGTGCTGTAACACCCATGACCATCAGTGCGGAAAATGGAATTGAGAATGTAGAATAATTCCATCTCCTGTTCATTTATTCAATAACAATAGCCTAAATAAACGACCCTAAAGATATGAAAATATGTCTATTAAAGCATGTGCTGTACATGACTAAGTTATTCTTCATTGCCTTTATTTTTCAATGCCTTACCATGAGCCTTCTTTTGGCATGGAACGGCAACGCTCAGGTGAAAAGTATCGAAAAAGTCCAAGTTCATCTTTCCCTCCAAAATGTATCGGCGGGTGAAGCTTTTCAAAAACTTGGAAAAGCCACCGACTTTCATTTCGTCTTTGCAACCCGCGAGATTAAGGATCTTCCTCCTATTTCCTTTCAGAGCAACGGTAAAACACTTTATAATTTACTGCTGGAAATGGCCAAAAAGTACAACCTGAATTTTAAACAGGTTGATCAGAATATTCATGTAAAGAAATCGGACCCAACCGACCATTTTCCAATAACCGGGACAGCAATGGGGCTTGTCAAAGGTACAGTACTGGATCCTGAAGGAGAGCCGTTGCCGGGCGTAAGTGTACTACTGAAAGGCACTACCCAGGGGACAGCGACGGATCTTGATGGGACCTTTAGCATTAATGTGCCGGAGGGAGGAACGTTGAGATTTTCCTTTATAGGATTTCTGACACAGGAAATCCTGGTAGGAAACCAGACAGATATCGAGATAATCTTAGTATACGATGATGCCACTCTTGATGAAGTAGTGGTGACAGGGTACGGGACCCAGCAGAAGATCCAGATGACCGGGGCAATCAGCGCAGTCACTTCAAAAGACATTGAGAAAACAACAGCAACCACATCAGCGGAAGCATTGGTGGGAAGAATTCCGGGACTGACATCACGCACCACAAATTCATATGAAGGAGATTCCAGGCCGGGATCCAACACCCAGTTGCAGATCCGGAATATGGGAAATCCCCTATATGTTATAGATGGGATCCCGCAAACTTCCGGACAGTTCAATAATTTGAACATTAATGATATTGATAAAATATCTATCCTCAAAGATGCTTCCGCGGCAATTTATGGAATAAGGGCCGCAAACGGTGTGGTACTGGTGACCACTAAACGGGGGAAGGCCAACCAGCCCCCTGTGATTCGGTTGAACGGGTATTATGGAATCCAGAACAACACAAGGTTTCCGTTTGATCCACCCGCAAATGCCTATACTTTCAAGAGGTCGCAGGCCGAAATAGAGCAAAACAGGGGGCAGACACCCACAATATCAAGAGAGGAACTGGAAAAATGGAGACTGGGTACCGAACCGGGCTATGAATCATATAATCATTATAACAATGTGTTCAACAATCCAAACGCCGGACAATATTCACTTAATGCCAGTGCCTCCGGAGGATCTGAGGACATCACTTATTTCTTTTCTGCCGGACATGTAAATCAGGACTATGTTCTCAAAGGTCATTCGTTTGACCGTACCAATATCCAGGCAAACCTGAAAGCAAGGCTGCACAAGGGACTGTCAGTGGGGACCCAGATCAGTGCAAGAGTTGAGAACAGAGAGAATGTCGCCATTCCGGGAAGAGATGACCCTATTTGGAATGCACTTCTGGGTACAAACAGTTCATGGCCGATGGAGAACATATATGCCAACGGAAACCCAAATTATGTAAATGGGGATGTACGGTTTTTGACCCGGCTCCCTTCCACATTTACCCGGGAAGTTGCAGGCTATCAAGAAGATCAATGGTCTGCGTTTACAGGTAATTTTTTCGCAGAATATGAATTTGATTTTGGCCTTACGGCAAGAGCCACTTATTCCCATTCCAGAAAGTTGAACACCTTTGAAAGACAGCGGTTCAGCTATGATGCCTACATCTATGATCCCGAGTCAGATGATTATCTGGTGACCGATGGTTTTGCCAGCCCACTAAGGACCAAGAACCATTCGGTTCTCAAGGAGCAGTTTTCCCAGATCCAGCTGTCCTACTCAAAGGATTTTACCGATCATAGCATTGCCGGGGTATTGGCCTTTGAAATGGCAGACAGCGAAACGGATTTTATGGGAGTAGAATCTGTCCCTTCAAACAATTACACCCCTTTGATCAATTTTATCGAACTGAATAATTTTGAAAACACCTGGGCGACTTCTGCCCGGACTTCTTATGTGGGCAAGTTCTCCTACGATTACAAAAAGAAGTATCTGCTGGATCTGCTGGGAAGATATGATGGTTCATATCTGTATGATCCCGATAAGCGCTGGGGTTTGTTCCCGGGAGTTTCAGTGGGTTGGCGGATAATTGCAGAGAAATTTATGGAAGGGAAGTTCGGTTTTCTTACCGAACTTAAACTTCGTGGGTCTTGGGGTCAGGCAGGGCAGGAGCTAAACATTACCCCCTGGGGTTATCTGGCAGGAGCGGACTTTAGAACAAGCCAGTATTTATTGGATGGAAATGTAGTGACAGGAGCCAGATCAAGAGGGATTCCGGTTACCAACCTTTCGTGGGCGAAAAGTACCACAACGGATATCGGACTGGAAATTTCAGTTTTTGAGAACAAGCTTTCCGGTGAATTCGATCTCTTTGAAAGAAGGCTGACAGGACTGCCTGCTGCCAAATACGATGTACTGTTGCCAAGTGAAGTTGGATATACACTGCCCTTTGAAAATCTAGAGTCAGAAGCATTACGGGGAGCAGAAGGGATGATAGTCTATAGAGGAGGAAAAGGTCCGCTGAATTTCAGCATCGGAGCTAATGCCACATTGGCACGCCGGAGAATATTGGATCCATACCTGCCGAGGTTTGGGAATTCGTGGGATGAATACAGAAACGGTACGCAGGACAGGTGGGCAGGTGTCTCCTTTGGATATGAAGTGGTTGGACGTTTTCAGACTCAGGAAGAAATTGACGATTATTTGGTCAACAATGACGGTCAGGGAAATTCAACCCTTTTGCCCGGAGACTTTATATATGCCGATGTAAATGGGGATGGGATCATCAATGAATTGGACATGCGTCCTATCGGCTATAATCTTTATGACAACCCAATTCTGTCCTATGGGATCAACGGATCACTGGAGTACAAAGGAATAGATTTCTCCTTTGGGTTTGCCGGTGGATCCTTATATTCCTTCAGTCAGAACCTAGAGCTGAAATTCCCTTTTCAGGGAGGGCACAATTCTCCTGAATGGCTGCTGAATGACCGCTGGCACAAAGCAGACCTCTATGATCCGAACAGCGAATGGGTGGAAGGAAAATATCCTGTGCATCGCCAAAATTCAGGACATGCCAATTACAGACAAAGCGATTTTTGGAGGAAAAATGTGAACTACCTGCGCCTTAAAAGGGTGGAACTTGGATACAGTATTCCATCAAAGGTACTTAGCTCTGTCGGTATAGATGCCGCCAGACTGTATATCAATGGTTCCAATCTCTTCAGTTTCGACAATATGAAAGACATCCATCTGGACCCGGAACTGGCCATTGATTCTGGGTTGAGGTATCCTACGCAACGCGTGATCTCGGTTGGCTTTGATATTACACTTTAACCCCCTAACAACTACATTCATGAAAAGAATATATAACTACTTATTAACAGCAGTTGCTGTTTTAGGATTGGGCTCTTGTGAGGACTGGTTAGAGCGGGAACCGCAGACTATTCTGACAGACGAACAGGTATGGAGCGACCCGGAATTGATCACCAGTATCATTTCAGATATATATAGCAGATTGCCCAAACATACGGATTTCACCGAAACCGGGAACTGCGGAAGTACTGATGTTTATTGCGGCTGGAAAGACTATGCCGCCTATGATGAAGCGATCTGGTCCGGCGTAAGCAATTTTGACTACGAAATCAGGAACAATATAATTAACTATCCATTTCTTAGATGGAGCCTGTGGAATTACACCCTTATCAGGGATATAAACCTTGCCATTGAAAATATTGATAAAACAGAGTCTGCAAAAGTCAGTTTAACCCAAAAAGAACAGTTTATTGCCGAACTGAGGTTTCTGAGGGCTTTGAATTATTTTGAACTGGTCAAACGGATGGGAGGGGTGCCTGTCATAACTTCTCAGCTGATCTATGATTTCAGCGGAGATCCAGCTCCGCTGCGCCGACCAAGGGATACCGAGGAAGCCGTCTATGATTTTATCCGGGATGAACTGGATGATATTCAGGACAAACTGGGAAACGAGGGAAGTAAGACAAGAGCCAACAGCTTCACCGCCCTGGCACTTAAAAGCAGGGCGATGCTTTATGCAGGGTCATTGGCCAAATATAATGCTACCAGTCCCATTGAGTTGCCGGGGAGGGAAGTGGGGATACCTTCAGGCCGGGCCGATGATTATTACGCAAGTGCACTGGAGGCTGCAAAGCAGATCATTGACAGCAATGCGTACAGTTTGTATCAGAACAATCCCAATTTAGGTGAGAACTTCTATGAAGCCGTCACTCAAAAATCCAATAATAACGAAGCCATACTGGTCATAGATTATAGTGCTTCCCAGGGATTAAGACATCCTTTTACGTTGAATAATATTCCGCGTTCCATGAGGCTTGATGTGGCTAATGTATCTGGTTCATCAGCTATATCGCCTTCCTTGAATTTAGTGGAGGATTATGAATATTTGGATGGATCTGACGGTAAACTGAAAGGGGTGGGGACCGGAAGTAACACAGCTGCAGGCCAGCAAAACTGGATTTTTTACGATCAGCCTGAGGACATATTCGAAAATAAGGACTCACGGCTTTACGGAACAATCATCTATCCGGGGACATCTTTTGCAGGACAGCCCGTCAGTTTACAGGCAGGGGTTTATGTGTGGAATGAAGCTACAACTAAATATGACCGGGCGGAAGGGACGCTTAATTCCACCTACTCGGATAACGGTACACTTGTCGGGGCAGATGGACCGATGAGAAATGAGAACTATGTCTCTGCCACCGGATTCTACCTTAGAAAATACATTGACCCTTCCCCTAGCGGGGCCACCAGTTCAATCCAAAGTGACGTGTGGTGGGTGTGGTTCAGGTTGGCTGAAGTGTACCTCAATGCAGGAGAGGCAGCATTCGAACTGGGATTGCGTTCAGAAGCGGTAACCTATTATAATACACTCCGGGAAAGGGCGGGATTCAGTCCTGAATCGCTGACTGAAGCATCACTTACATTGGAAAGAGTGAGAAATGAAAGAAGGGTAGAACTGGCTTTTGAAGATCACAGGGTCTGGGATCTTAAACGTTGGAGAGTAGCCCATCAATTATGGAACGGTAATTTATCAAGCGAAGATGCCATGAACTATTCCTTGTTTGGCTACAGGATTGTCCATCCGGGACATCCAAACCATGGGAAGTACGTGTATGATAAGTTTCCTGCTCCACGACAAGTTGCTCCGAGATTTTTTAGGCTTGGGAATTATTATTCACAGATTCCCCAGGAGGTGCTGAACAATAATCCTGAACTAGTTAGAAACCCGTTTCATTAATCTTAACCCAAAAAAAATGAACTATAAAACCAATTTATTTTTATTGATGAGCATCCTGATAATTGTCAGTGGGTGTGAGCTTGATAATTACCAAGCGCCACAATCAACTTTAAGTGGACAGGTAATATTTGATGATATGCCCGTCAATGTGAGATCCAATGGTGTGGAACTGGAACTTTGGCAGCCCGGATATGACCTTTTTACCAAGATTCCTATTTATGTCAATCAGGACGGGTCATTTTCAGCTAAGGTTTTTGACGGGGACTACAAGCTTACCATGCTCCGTGGAGCTCCTTGGGTGTACAATTCAGATACGATCAACGTCCAGGTGAAAGGGAATACGCAGTTGAATGTTCCCGTAAACCTTTATTATGCCCTGGACAATGTTGGAATTGAAATAAGTGGCGGGTCGGAGATCTCTGCCGATTTTATCCTCCGGCAGGTAAGTGAACAGGGGAACCTGGAGTTTGTCCGGCTTTATCTCGGGAAGACAACCCTGGTCGACCAAAATGTCAACGTGGCCAATGCAACGCTTACCGCAGACAGGATGCAGGACCTTTCAGGGACTTTTTCCTTACAAGTAGCTATTCCTGCTGCTGTGTCTGATAAATCTTACGTTTATGCACGGCTGGGGGTCAAGGTAAAGGATGTCCCGGAATTGCTCTATTCATCTCCTCAAAAGATCAGCGTAGAATAAATCAACAAAATCCTTCAGGAATCAGCTCCGGAAACAGGATGGTGTTTCCGGTAGTGCACAGGAAGTAAGCATACATTCAGTTAACATAAAAAGTTCTTGAAAAAAAGGACCGTGGGAGGATTACGTTCAGTTCAGTCTCTCAGGGCTCTATTTTGATCACATTTAACTAATTAATCAATGAAGAAAAAAACATGTTTATTCCCCGCAGCTCTACGGGGATATATACTATCGCTTGGTGTCGGTCTGGCTGCTATCGGTACGGCCCACGGTCAGGTCACTGTTCCCGCAGAAGGACAAAGCAGGCACATCAAAATTGATTTTTCCAAAGAGAAGGGACCCATGCAGCCTGCCTGGGCCTGGTGGGGCTATGATGAGCCCAACTACACTTATATGAAAGACGGTAAAAAGCTGCTTTCGGAAATAGCAGATCTCAGCCCTGTACCTGTTTATGTAAGAGCGCACAGTCTGTTGGTCACCGATGAAGGGCCCCGGGCAGCATTAAAGTGGGGCTCGACAAATGCCTACACAGAGGACAGTGATGGGAACCCTATCTATGACTGGACGGTGATTGACCAAATATTCGACACCTACATCGAACGGGGAATGAAGCCGCTTGCCCAGATTGGGTTCATGCCCAAAGCCCTGTCTTCACAACCGGAACCTTATCGGCATTACTGGAAGCCGGGAGCAGATTATGATGATATCTATACCGGATGGTCTTATCCTCCCAACGATTATGACAAGTGGGCCGAACTGGTTTTTCAGTGGGTAAAGCACAGCGTGGAGAGGTATGGGCAGCAAGAAGTTGAATCTTGGTATTGGGAGCTTTGGAATGAACCAAATATCGGGTACTGGCGGGGTACTACCGAAGAGTACATCAAGCTTTATGATTATACTGCTGACGCGGTTAAAAGAGCGTTGCCAAGTGCCAGGATAGGTGGACCCGAGACTACCGGTCCGGGATGGGATAAAGCCGCTGATTTTTTAACGACTTTCCTGGATCACGTAATTTCAGGTACAAACTACGCTACCGGTAAGAAAGGTTCTCCTCTGGACTTTATCACCTTCCATGCCAAAGGAAGTCCAAAATTGGTTGAAGGAGTGGTACAGATGGGGATCAGTAACCAACTCAATGATATTGACAAGGGATTTGAGATTGTTGCTTCCTATCCCGAGTTGAAGCACCTGCCCATAATAATAGGTGAATCAGACCCAGAGGGCTGTGCTGCATGCTCTGAGGATGATTACCCTCATTATGCTTATAGGAACGGCACGATGTATTCCAGCTATACCGCTGCCTCATTTGCAAGAAAATATGAACTGGCTGACCGCCATGGGGTGAATTTTTTAGGTGCGGTGACATGGGGTTTTGAATTTGAAGACCAAAAATGGTTTGCAGGGTTCCGAGATATGGCTACCAACGGTGTAGATAAGCCGGTACTGAATGTTTTCAGGATGTTTGGTATGATGGGTGGGCAGCGGGTGTCGGTCACCAGTGGAAACGGAACGGATGAAACCGCGGCTGACCTTGCCTATGATCTCAGCAGTATACTGGAATCAGGCGTCCGCGGTAAAGAACAGGACGTCAATGCCTTTGCCTCAGTTGATGGTAATTCTGCTGCTGCCATGGTCTGGAACTACCATGATGACGATAAGGAAGTCGCTGCTGCCCCGGTAAAAATAAGTTTTGAAAGTATACCGGTAGATAAGGTACTGTTGCACCATTACAGGGTGGATAAAAACCACAGCAATTCCTATCAGGCATGGAAAGATATGGGCTCGCCCCAAAATCCTACCCAAGAGCAGATCAGTGAACTGGAAAAGGCAGGGCAACTGCAGCTTGTGACTTCACCTAAATGGGTAAAAGTAGAGGACGGTAAAACCCAGGTCGAGTTTGAGTTACCTGGCCAGGGTGTGTCATTGGTAAGATTGACATGGTGATCTGTTCCGGTACCGACTATGCAGCACGATGTCCCAGGGCATTAACACACTGCAAATACAAGAAAATATTTTTGAAAAATCGACCCTTAAAAGACTAAAAAATGGCAATTGACAACAAAGCCTTCATGGTTACACTTACACTACTGTTTGCACAGGTTACTGTGACAACATGGGCACAGCGCGCAGGTGACCAAGCGGTAACTATAGCTGTGGATTTCAACGAAGAGGTAGGTGAAATGGAACCTGTTTGGTCCTTTTTCGGCTATGATGAGCCCAATTATACCTATATGAAGGATGGGAAGAAGTTAATAGGTGAGATCGGTGAATTCAGCCCTGTGCCGGTGTACTACCGTGCACACAATCTGCTTACCACCGGAGACGGGACTGCCAGGTTTAAATGGGGATCCACAAATGCCTATACCGAAGATGAGGACGGAAATGCGGTGTACGATTGGACAATCATTGATAAGATTTTTGATACATACATCGAGAATGGGGCAAAACCGCTGGTTGAAATAGGTTTTATGCCCAAGGCACTCTCCACCCATCCTGAACCCTACGAGCATTTTTGGAAACCGGGAGACCCTTACAGTGATATCCATACAGGATGGAGGTATCCACCTAATGATTATGACAAGTGGGCAGAACTGATCTTCCAATGGGTAAAGCACAGTGTAGAAAGATACGGCCAGAAAGAAGTGGAAAGCTGGTACTGGCAACTTTGGAATGAGCCGGACGCGCCTTATTGGGGCGGAACAATAGACGAATTTTTAAAGCTTTACGATTATACAGCCGATGCAGTCAAGCGGGCATTGCCCACTGCTATAATCGGTGGAGCAAATGACACAGGACCGGGAAGCGCCAGAGGTGCTAGGTTTCTATATGCATTTTTACAGCATTGCCTCACCGGGACAAATTATGCAACCGGGGAAATCGGGGCTCCCTTGGACGTGATCTTATTCCACGCCAAAGGCGCTCCAAGCCTGATAGAAGGTGATATCGTGCAAATGGACATGGGCAGGCACCTGAGGAACCTGGATGAAGGGTTCAAAATAGTGGCCTCTTATCCAAAATTTAGAAATCTGCCTATCATCATCGGCGAATCTGATCCGGAAGGCTGTGCTGCCTGTGGTGAAACTACCAATCCTTCCAACGCCTATAGGAACGGGACAATGTATTCCAGCTATACCGCAGCTTCGTTTGCCCGAAAATATGAACTGGCAGACAAGTATGGGGTGAACTTCAAAGGAGCTGTGACCTGGTCATTCGAATTTGAGGATCAGCCCTGGTTTCATGGATTCCGGGATCTGGCTACCAATGGGGTGGACAAGCCGGTTCTTAATGTATTCCGGATGTTTGCCATGATGGAAGGGAAGCGGGTAAAAGTGGTCTCCGGCCAAATGTACAGGCTGGACTCAGTAGTAAACACAAGTATCCGGCAAAAAGGAGATATAGGCGCCCTGGCATCTATTTCCAAAGATGCCAATAGTGCAGCAGTAATGATCTGGAATTACCATGATGTAGACATGAAAGGAGAATCCGCTTCAATAAAACTAAATGCAGAGGGAGTGCCTTCAAAGAAGGTCACGCTAACGCATTATAGGATTGATGACCAGAAAAGCAATTCCTATCAGGCCTGGAAAGAAATGGGCGCTCCACAGAATCCTTCCCAAGCCCAGATTACAGAACTGGAAAAGGCAGGTAAACTGGAGATGTTGGGTGAACCCCAAGCGCTGGAGATAAAGGACGGGAACATCACCACAGAACTTTCACTTCCGAGCCAGGGCGTTTCCCTGTTAAAAATGGACTGGTAAGTGTCTCTTACGAATCAATCCTATGAACATATTAGAAAACACATCTAAAGAAAATGAAAATAACCGAGATCAAATCCAGGCTATACCAATGGAAGGGGCCTGTGAAAACAAGTGATACCATCTTCGCAACTCCTTTGAGCATGTTGCCTTTTCAAAAGGATTCACAGGCCCCCTTCCGGTTTTTTAGCTGGTTGGTAGTAGAAATACACACAGATGACGGCCTTATAGGATATGGGAACGCGGGGCTTTGTCCGGATGTCTGCAAACTGATCATCGATTCCAAACTAAAGCAGCTACTTATCGGTGAGAATCCGCTTAATACAGAGTATTTATTTGAGAAAATGTACCGGTCATCGGTTGCCTACGGAAGAAAAGGGGCAGCCTTGGCCGCAATAAGCGCGCTGGATATTGCCCTTTGGGATATCAAGGGGAAGCATATGAACCAGCCTGTGTTCATGCTGCTGGGTGGAAGGACAAAAGAAGTGATCCCGGCTTATTATAGCAGGTTATATACCCGGGATCTGGACAGTCTTCAGCAAGAGGCTCTTCACTATAAATCCGAAGGTTTTTTAGGCATGAAGTTAAGGTGTGGCTACCCCCTGACCGAAGGGGCAGCGGGAATGCGGAAAAATGTGGAAATGGTAAGGGTGGTACGGGAAGCTGTCGGAGATGAGGTGGAAATTATGCTGGAAGCTTATATGGGATTTAATTATTCGTATGCCAAAGAGCTGTTAAAAGCGCTGGAGCCCTTTAGGTTGAGATGGGTTGAGGAATTACTGCTTCCAGATGAAATCCACAATTTCTCAAAGTTGAGAAAAAACACGGAAATACCACTTTCGGGAGGAGAACATGAGTATACCCGGCATGGGTTTCATGACCTCATCCAGGCAGAGGCACTGGATATTTTTCAGTTTGATACCAACCGGGTCGGGGGATTCACTGAAGCTCAAAAAATATGCACATTGGCCCAGGCACATGGGATTGAAGTCATTCCCCATGGAGGACAGATGCACAACCTACATGTCGTCATGAGTTCGTTTGCCAGTCCCATGGCTGAATATTTTCCCCAAACAGAAATTGAGGTTGGCAACGAGATGTTCTGGTACATCTTCGAAGGGGAGGCAATTGCAGAGAATGGCTGCCTTCAGCTAAATGATTCATTACCGGGAGTCGGGCTTTCCCTAAAGGAAGATTTTATTGATCAGTTTGAAATTACGGAATAATGATGGCCACAGGTAAAAACAACAACAAAAGCGTCCTGGATCTTTTTAAGCTTACCGGGCAGACCGCCCTCATAATCGGGGGTAACCGCGGACTGGGCAGGGCTATGGCCAATGCATTGGCTGAGGCCGGGGCCCGTATTTGCATTGCCGCAAGAGACCTTCAAGAAAATGAAGTGGCAGCTGGATCTATCAGGGCAGTTTATGGCGTAGAGACCATGAGTGTAGCATGTGATGTAACAGATGAATCCAGCGTGAAGCGGGCTGTACTGGACACCGAAAAAACCTTGGAAAGGATCGATATTTTAATCAATTCGGCAGGAATCAACATTCGCGGGCCCATAGAGGGGATCTCCCTGAAGGACTTTAACAAGGTTCAGGAAGTAAATGTTTCAGGTGCCTGGCTGGCCAGTAGGGAGGTCGTCCCTATCATGAGAAAACAGGGCTATGGCCGCATTATCAATATCGGTTCCATGCTTTCGCTGACTGCTTTTGCTGAGCGTACTCCTTATGCCACCAGCAAGGGGGCCATTCTGCAGTTGACCAGATCCCTGGCAATGGAACTTGCTAAAGAGACAATTACGGTAAATGCCATTCTTCCAGGGCCATTTGCTACAGAATTGAACCTTCCATTGGTCAATGATGCGGAGAAATTTGCGGCTTTTATATCAAAAATACCCATGGGACGATGGGCTGAGCCCCATGAGATAGGGGGATTGGCCCTGTACCTGGCCAGTCCAGCATCAGGATATGTGACAGGGGCGGGATTCTCAATCGATGGTGGCTGGGTTGCACAATAGCAACCGGCCCATAAACTCAAATTCTATTCCTATTATGGAAAATAACACAAGACTCGTACAGGTAATCCATCCTGAACATGGCCGCAGGATTGCCCTGGTCCAAGAACCCCAATTGCTGTTTTTAAACAATTTCAAATCTGTTTATGAGCTTGCCCTGGGTGCGCTGGACAATGGGCAGAACCTAAAGACACTGCTTTTTGACAATGTTTCAGAAGAAGGACTGGATTATTCTCCTGTTTATCAGGGTAAAAGTGACTGGAAGTTGCTCCCTTCATTTGATCATCCGGAATCCCCGTTTTTCTGTATGGTTTCAGGTACAGGCCTGACTCACCATAACAGTGCCCTGAACAGACAGATGATGCATGGGCAACTGGAAGAAAAGCCAACTGATAGCCTGTTGATGTATGAAATGGGAGTGAAGGGAGGTTCACCGGCACCCGGGGAAACCGGGGTCCAGCCGGAATGGTTCTACAAGGGGAACGGGTCAGTATTACGGGCCCATGGAGAATCACTTTCAGTGCCCTATTATGCCAATGATGGAGGGGAAGAACCTGAAATAGCCGGGCTTTATATAATTGACAATGCAGGCAACCCATGGAGAATTGGCTTTAGTACAGCCAATGAGTTTTCCGATCATGTCATGGAAAAAGCCAATTACCTCTACCTGGCCCCGTCAAAGATAAGGACTTGTGCCATTGGACCAGAAATAGTGATCGGTGCTGATTTTGAAAGCTTTTCAGGTGAAGTGTCCATTTTCAGGGAAGGCAGTCCTATTTGGAGTTCTCCAATTAATTCTGGACAAAATAATATGTGCCACAATCTCGCAAACCTGGAATTCCACCATTTTAAGTATGATTCCCACAGAATACCGCTTCAGGCACATGTTCATTTTTTCGGTGCAGACGCTTTCAGCTTTGGCAATAAAGTTTTGCTGGAAAACGGGGACAAAATGACAGTGCAGTGGACCGGTCTGGGAAGGGCATTGGAAAATTCAGTGGATGTACCCGATAGGGAAAAGCAGCTTCCTCCCGTAATCAGACAATTGTAATGGGAGGATTCTCAGTTTGAAAATCTTCTTTGTTGAAGTAAACCAAAATTAAACCTAGAAAATGAAAATACAGACCGGGAATTTTATCGGATACCATATAGGGGAAGGGGATGAAAATAGCTTTAGGGCATTTTCACCTGCCAACAACGAATTGCTTACCGGGGAATTTGCCTATGCTACACCTCCAGAATTAGAACGTGCAGTGGCTCTTGGAGCACAGGCATTTTTAACTTATCAAGAATTTTCCTATGAGCAGCGCGCCGGGTTTTTGGAAGCGATCGCAGAAGCGATAATGGGTTTGGGCGATGACCTGCTTGACAGATGTGTGCTTGAAACAGGCCTTTCAAAAGTCAGGATTGATTCTGAACGGACAAGGACATGCGTCCAGTTAAAAATGTTTGCAGACCTGTTAAAAGAAGGCTGGTGGCTGGATGCAAGGATAGATACTTCCGATCCTGCCCGGACACCCCTGCCAAAACCTGACATTAGGAGACTGTTGATTCCCATAGGTCCGATAGCCGTGTTCGGAGCAAGTAACTTTCCGCTTGCTTTTTCTACAGCAGGTGGAGATACTGTTTCTGCTCTGGCGGCCGGCTGTCCGGTAATCTATAAGTCAAATTCCTCCCATCCGGGGACCAATGCACTGGTTTCCTCGGCTATCATTGAGGCAGCAAAATCATCCGGTATGCCTGATGGGGTTTTCTCCTCTGTTAACCTTATCCATGAGCATGCGGCCAAACTGGTCAGTCACCCGGCAATTAAAGGGGTGGGTTTTACTGGATCGAGAAAAGTAGGCATGTCCTTATACCATATCGGTGTAAGCCGTCCCGATCCCATCCAGGTTTTTGCCGAAATGAGTTCAATTAACCCTGTGGTTCTTTTTCCGGATGCACTGAAGTCCTGCGGAAAGGAAATAGCCAAAAATCTTGCGGGCTCAGTTACTTTGGGGATGGGGCAGTTTTGTACCAATCCAGGATTGGTTCTTTTGGTGAAAAGTAAAGTAACCGAGGAGTTTCTACAGGATTTTAAGGGAGCATTCCAGGCTGTACAGCCATCTTCCATGTTGAATAAAAATAGCTACAACTCGTATGTTCAGGGGACGCTTCTTTTGGAGCAAAGTGATCATACAGCCCTGATTGCCACTTCTGAAAAAGATGCAGACCCTTTAAAACTTGAGAGTATACCCATGGCTTTTGCCGTTAAGGGGGATGTTTTTCTGGCCGAGGAACAGTTAAAAGATGAGGTTTTTGGCCCGGCTACTGTTTTTGTCCTATGCAGGGATGTAGCGCAATTGATGCAGGTTTTAGACAGCCTTGAAGGCCAGTTGACAGCAACTGTTCATGCAGGCCCAGAAGACGAGGTTTTGGTAGGTCCTGTGACCCAACTGCTTGCCCAAAAGGCAGGGCGGGTAATTTTTGGAGCATATCCTACCGGAGTGGAAGTTTGTCATTCCATGCAGCATGGCGGGCCGTTTCCGGCTACATCTTTTGGTGCATCTACCTCAGTGGGCAGTGCGTCACTGTTGCGGTTTGTGCGGCCAATTGCTTACCAGGATTATCCTGACCGGTTTTTGCCGGATGCTTTGAAGGACAGCAATCCGCTGAATGTCCCAAGATTGGTGAACGGTAAATGGGAACGTGGTCAAATTGAAGCGTTGTGAGCCTGAACGTTAATCAAGCTGGATATGGCGGAAATTCAGTTTCTTACCGCCGATTGGGGCATTGCCCACTATGGGTTCTATTACTGGGTGCCCTGATAGCCATTTTGAGTGGAGGCTGCAACAGAAAAGGAAAAAATCCGGATCATCAGGAGGTCAAACTCCGCTTTAGGCTGGGGCTGGAACTGAATGCGGATACCAAAATATGGGAGATTTCGAATCTGTTTAAAACTGAGCTTGAAAAGGCCTCCTTAAAAGATGGGATAAAAAAGGGGGAGATAGAGGTGCAGTTCTATGATCAGGGATCAATAGGTTCAGAGCGACAATTACTGGAAGCCGGGTATTTTGGAGCAGTGGAAATGGTACAGGTGAATACAGCTGTAGTAACTGCTATCGAACCCGCATTTGGACTGCTCAATCTGCCTTACCTGTTCCTGGATGAAGCCCATCACCAATCTGTTTTAAACGGGGAACCGGGGAAGCAAATATTGGGGATGTTGGATAAACACAATCTTCAGGGACTTGGGTTTTACAGTGCGGGTTTCCGGGACATGTTTTATAAGTATTCCGCCGATACGCCCTGCCCAAATACACCTGAAGGCCTAGGAGGACTCAAAATCAGGGTCATGGAAAGTCCGACCATGATCAGTACCATCAATGCAATGGGGGCAAGCGCAGCGCCACTTCCGTTTTCGGAACTGTATCAGGGAATAAAAACGGGTGTCGTTGACGGTGCGGAAAACAGTGCCAAGGTGTTTATTTCTTCAGGGTATCATGAAGCGGGGATCACCTGCTTCACCCTCAGCGGGCATACCACAGATCAACATGTACTGATAGCCAATAAAGATTGGCTGGGCTCCCTGGATCCAAAATATCAGCGCAGAATAGAAGAAGTGTCTCTGGAAATTATTCCCGTGTTCAATTCCATATGGGAAGAGACAACCCTTAATGCCCTGGATCAGATAGAACAGTTAGGTGTCCGGATCAATAAGGTGGATGATAAATCTGCCTTTATAGAAGCGGTTGAGCCTGTTTATGTGCATTTTTTCAAGAATTACCCGGAGGTTCCCTTCTCACTTTACGAAACGATCAAAAACTATCAAAATCATGGTTCTACTAGATAGACTTACCCGCAGTTTAGTGGCAATAGTTCTTGCCGCTATGGTGATCATAGTTGCAGGGAATGTTTTCTGCAGGTTTATCCTCCAGTCTTCCCTGTATTGGGCAGATGAGCTGGCCCAGATTCTTCTGGTATGGCTGACTTTTATCGGGGCGGCATTGGCGGTAAAAGATAAATCACATTATGTGCTGAATTTATTGACCGACCTGATCAGGGGAAGGGCGCAAAAGTATTTTAAAATTATGCAGCAAGTGATTTCAATTCTTGCCATGCTGATTTTATTGTATTACAGCACCATAGTCACCTGGAATGTGCGCTTTTGGACCATGCCTGCGACGGAGATTTCACGTGCTTTTGTATATATGATATGTCCGATAGGATGTTTGATGATGCTTTGTTATGCCTTCCACCTATTGATAAAAGAATGGAAAGGGGAAGACTTGGAAGAGCGGAAGCCATGAAAGCCTTTACTTCACTTCTTTTGACCAGCCTCACATTTTATTGTTTCACCACAGTTGGTATAACTGTTAACAGCAACCGATTTTAGCTATGGGAACCGTATTGATTATCGTTTTCTTGATCCTGATATTTTTGGATGTTCCTGTATCGTTCTCCATGTTGATATCTTCATTGGCAGCACTGGTTTTTGAAGGAATCAATCCGATTATGGTCGGATTGGAAACCACCCGGTCATTGTCCACCTTTTACTCTTTTTTGGCTGTCCCGTTTTTCATATTAGCCGGTGAACTGATGAATTTCGGGGGACTTTCCGAGCGGTTGATCAGGTTGGTAAAAGCCTTTATTGGCCACTATCGGATTGGTTTGCCGGCAGTAACTACTGTTTCTTCCCAGATGTTTGGTGCCGTATCCGGAGCATCGGCGGCTACAGTGGCTGCGATAGGGGGGATCATGATTCCCACACTGGAAAAGAACGGTTACCCCAGGGCATTTGCGACCGCATTAACTGCCTGTTCAGGAACTACCGGAGCATTGATACCGCCCAGTATTTTATTGCTTATCTATGGCACACTTGCCAATGTGTCCATAGAAAAACTGTTCATCGCCGGCATTGTTCCGGGTATTATGGTAGGAATAGGTCTGATTCTGATGTCGGTGATCATCACCAAAAAAATGGTAATAGTCCAAGAGAAAAAAGCTGATTTCGAAGAGCTTGGTAAAAGCCTTATCGGGTCATTCTTCCCAATTCTGCTGGTGCTCATCATCTTTGTAGGCATTATGGGCGGGGTCTTCACCGCAACAGAAGCTTCTGCTGTAGCTGTGGTCTATGCAGGGGGTGTAGGTTTTTTTGTTTTTAAAAAGCTGCGTATCAAGGACCTGCCGGATATACTCATATCAGCTGCCAAGACAACAGCTTCCCTGAGTTTTCTGATAGCCTGTGCGAGTTTGTTTGCCTGGACTCTGGCCATTGGAAAAGTTCCTGAAGGACTCACAGAAGGATTGATAGGCCTCAGTGATCAAACAGTTAACTTTTTTGGACCAGACCTTAGCCCTGAAATGACATTGGCAGCACGTAAAATCCTGATTTTGATTTTTCTCAACATCACGCTGTTACTCTTGGGGATGTTTATTGATGCAGGCCCTGGCCTATTAATAGTTGTTCCCGTGGTATTGCCGATCAGCTCAGCAATAGGGATGGATTCAGGTCTGGATGCAGTCCATTTTGGGATTCTGGTCGTTTCAAACATGATTATTGGGCTGGTTACTCCTCCTGTAGGTTCTACCCTTTTTGTGGCCAGTGCAGTGGGTAAGACTTCCATTGCCAAGCTGACCCCCTTTATTTTAAAGTTTTTGGTGGTCATGTTGGTCATACAGATGATCATAACCTACTATCCACCGGTATCTACTTATTTGCCTTCCTTGATGGAATAATGGGATGCTATTGTACAAAAATTATATTCAGGGGACATTTATCGATTCAGTAAGAATTATGGGTTTATTATTACTGATTAATCCAGTCTGAAGTTCAGGCTGGATTTTTTTTATCCTACTGTCTTTCGTTTTTCCGATGGATTAAAAATTATCGAACCGGTATCTTATCAAGTTCCTCACGGTCCACGATCCTAAAAAGTTTCCTCAATGATTTTTCCGATCGCACGGTCAGTGGCTGCAAGGGATTTGTGCACCATAGAACCATACCTTGCTTCCTCATGTAGAAAATGGTCGGTGGCTATCAGGTGCAGCGCAACCTGATTCATTTTATGATTGCATTCCTTCTACTCCCTGTCCAAGTCAACAATAAACTGATCCAGACTTTCATTCTTGTCAAGCTTGAGCTTTTGTTTGATTCGGTAACGTGCCATTCGGATACTCTTTGGATCTACATTGAGGCGACTGGCGATATCTTTATTGGTCAGCCCCATCAGAATATAGGAGCAATATTTCAAATCCAGCCGGGTGAGTTTGTTTTCGGCTTTTAGTTGTAGCCCGGTCACAAATTCGGGACGTATATCGACAAACTCGTGTTTGAGATCGTTGTAGCCTTTGTCTACCTCATGATTTTTGGAGATCAGCCGTGAAATGTGCCTGTGCATGGGGGAACTACTGTCCAGAGAACCAAGTTTTTCCCGTAAATCCTTCATTAGAGAGTTTTTTTCTTCTACCTGAAGCGAACCTGCCAAAAGTTCTTTTTCAAGTCGGTCCATACGTTCATGCATCAGTTCGTGTTCAATCTGGAGCCGGGTAGTTTCTTCAGCCTTGAGGCGGGCTTGGAGCTCTGCCTCGTTTTTTTCTCCGGTCAACAATAATTGCCTTTGTTGGGAGGACTTAATTCTGAAATGATAGGAACGAAACAGGAAAAATAAAGCCAACATAGCCGTAATGATGAGGATCAAATAATACCTGTTCAGCTTTTTGATAAAGGCAGCTTCCTGCCTGGCTGTGGTAAGTTCGAGTTCCTTCTTTTCAGATTGGTATTGGGCTTCCAATTGCTGGGTGATGGAAAGTTTTTCTTCATCAAACCATTGTTTGTCGAACTGCATGTATTGTTTGTAATAATCCAGCGCTTTGTCTGGATTGCCACTTTGTTCGGCGACACGGGCAAGGGCATTGCTGATCCGGGATTTTAGCAAGGTGTAGCTTTCGGAGCTGTTGATCAGCTCGCTCTGTGCCCTCTGCAAGAGACTTTCAGCTCCACTATAATCTCCTTCCATTAGGGCGTATTCACTCATGATGCCGTAGCTGCTGGCGACTATATCAATATTGCCAGTTTCTTTTCCCACGCCAAGAGCGAGGTTAAGGTACTTTTCAGCACTGTCTTTATAAATGGGAGGATGAAATTCAAAATATAGATTGGCAATATTCAGTGCGGCGATTCCTTTGGTCGTGGGAACTGTGATACGTTCCTGTATCGCAGTGGTTATTTCAAGGACCAGTTTGTTATAGAACTTGGAAGAATCGAGTAATTCCTCCAGTGAAGAATCTTTTCGAAATCGATGAATACAACTGACACCCATCGTCAGGTAGGCATTGGTAATGGCGTCTGGATCCTTGCTTTTGAGGGCAGCATCGCGACAAAGTCGCGTATAATACAATTGTTTTTCCGGTTCCTCCCAGTAGGCATAGATCGCAGCCAGTCGGTGATAGATCTGACTTTCTTGAAGGTATGCCTCTTCTCCTTCAAACAAGCGCAAGGCCTCCAGCATGTATTGATAAGCCTTATCCCGGTTTCCTAACCGGCTTTCCAACCAGCCTTTTTGAGATAACACTTTTCCCTTGAACATTCTGTCTTTTGTTTGGGCAGCATACCATTGTGCACTGTCCATGGCTTGAAATGCCAATACAAGGCTGTCTTGCTGTGCATGGAGATAGCTCAGCGTAGAATGAACTATGGCTGGGTATCCTTTGTCTTCTTCAGAATAGCTGAGCTTTAGTGCTTGATCCGCAAGCTTCATAGACTCCTCCTGCTGACTGTTCATGGACAGTATTTTGGACAGATGATCCATAGCTCTTATACGCTTCCCATTTGATGTCGCAGGATTCTCAATGAAAGTCTCCAAAGAGTCGATTACTTGGGATTGTGCCTTGGCTTGTGATAGTAACAAAAAATTCCAAAGGATCAAAAAACAGGTACATAGCAATTTCCACATACTATAAAGATAGTAGACAGGGCTATATTTTACCAAAATTAACGGCTTTGTAGTCGCTATGTAGACGCTACTTTTTTTATTTGTAGTCGTCATATAGGTGCGGGAAAGTTGTTGTCGGGATTTATCTTCTTTAGGTTTGTTAGAGATTTATTTTCAAAATATCATTCTAAAAATCAACTTGTTATGGATGCTAAGACCACTTCAATCATCGCATATATCACTATTTTCGGATGGCTGATCGCCTATTTCCAACATAAAGGGAATATTCAAAAAAGCACATTGACTTCTTATCATTTGAACCAGGGTCTGGGAATATTTCTTTTTGCTGTCGTCCTTAACGTTGTGCTCGTTGTTCTGGTCAAAGTACTTCCTGAATTAGCGACTTTATTTTCTCTGATCGGATTTTTGCCACTGATTCTGATTATTTTCGGAATCATTGCTGCTGCGAATGAAGCTACAAAACCAGTGCCGCTGATCGGTAGATTTTTTGAAGGGAAATTTAACTTTTGAGTTTAGTAAGTTCTTTTTAAACATCATGAAATGAGTATGGCGCAAAGTTATACGAATGAATGCCCTGATAGCCATCGGGAGACCATGCGAAACAAGCTATGTGACCAATGAAAATCAATTGTAAATACATGAAAAAACCAAAATATTCCTTCCCAATCGTTCTGCTGCGGTTGTGTTGATCGGGCTGCTTTCCTGTAGTAACTACTCACATGACAAGGTTGTACAGATGACGGTATTAAATATCAATCAGGTTAATTTCCAAAGATGGCCTATTAGAATTTTACTTTAATGAAAAGAAAGAGCGATGATTATCCCAAATCGGGCTATTGTAGTCGCTATGTATACGCATTTTTTGAGACTTGTAGTCGCTGAGTATGTGGATGGAAATTGGTCTTAGGCTACGCACTATCTAGGTTTGTCCAAGTTGTTTATGACCGGACAGATCTATGAGGAAAAAAGTACTGTTATGTCTTTTTGTTTTCTTTCAGGCGATAGCCTTGTTACAGGCACAGACCATCATCTACGTTTCTTCGGGAGGAACGGGAACAGGTACATCCTGGGCAAATGCAAGTAGTATAGAAGACGCTATAGCTAATGCTCCAACCAACGCGGAAATCCGGATTAAGGGAGGGGTGTATGTGGTGGAATCTACTCTGGAAATTGAAACTACCTTAAAGTTATACGGTGGATATTCAGGGAGCGGCAAGCAAAGAAATCCTGACGCTTATCCAAGTGTGCTAAGTGGCAAAGGTAAAATCAGCATAATTTATACCGGGAGTTCTACAGATGCAACTGTTTTTGACGGACTTACTTTTATAGAGGGGTATGCCCGGACCAGTACAGCGAAAGATGATTTTGTTGAAGGAGGTGCATTGTACATAAGCGGCGACGAAACCCGAGTTAACAACTGTATTTTCCGAAACAATACTTCTGCAAACAGAATAGGATCTGGGGCCATTTATCTTTGGAACACGGATGACATCATAATTGAAAATTCAGTATTTGAAAACAATCGTGTAATCCAGAACAATCACAAGTTTGGCAACATTGGGGGCGGTGCAATACATATTCGGTTTGGGGATAACAATAGAATTGAGAATTGTAAATTCATTGACAATTCATCGTATTATCCCGGAGGGGCAATCTATGCTTGGGGAGAAAATGCGCAGATTGTCAACTGTTCTTTCGAGAACAATTACAGTAATCAGAAAGGAGGGGCTATTTATGTCAATAGCGACGAACTCTATGTGTCGCACTCTGTTTTTCGGAACAATAGCGCTAAGCTCCAGGGAGGTGCGATATATATCAATTTCGCTGCTGTTAAAGTAGCTAATTCTCTCTTTGATGCTAACAGTACTTCTGATAAAGGTGGGGCAATATATAATGGTGAAGGACTTGATATAGCTAACGTTACTTTTGTAAATAACAAAAACACAGCTGTGGTCTTTCATCCTCCTTATAATTATAATGAATACAGTTTAGAGCATACTCATATTTATAATAGCATTTTTTACAATAATGAAGGGGTAGGGAAATTGGCAGCAGATATAGCTGCTGATGTCAGCAACGGAGACATTTCTGGTATTGATCTTAGGAGAAATATTGTTCAGGAATATTCTGGGGGTACAAATAACCTGAAGGGGGTTGATCCATTATTTGTAGATGCAGCAAATAAGAACTACAGTTTGCAACATGTCAGTCCTGCGGTGGACGCAGGCAGGAATGCCCTGTTCAATTCGGTCTCAAACACCAATGCAGGTGCCTCTACTGATTTGGAAGGTAATGACCGCGTTTTTAACACTGATATTGATTATGGAGCTTATGAATACACTACACCAATTGAATGTGTAAGCTTATCCAATCCATTAAATGGGGCTGTTGGTGTTCCTGTTGCTACCAACCTAAAATGGAACGCAGTGGCAGGTGCAGAAGGATATCGAATTTCTATTGGAACTTCATCTGGGGCAACTGATATAGAAAATAATCTGGATGTAAGTAATGCTACTTCGTATAATCCTACAAATTATTTTCCGGAGAATACCGAAATATATGTAACGATTGTTCCCTATGGTATTACAGAGGATGCAATTGGATGTTCAGAAGAAAGCTTTACCACAGAAACCCTGGGAACTGCCCCGGGCTGTACAACGATCATCAGCCCGGTGGACGGTCAGGAAGATGTTCCTCTAAATGCAAGTATCACCTGGGAGGCGGTGCCAAATTCGGAAGGGTATTACCTTTCCATCGGAACCAGTCCCGGCGGTTCAGAAGTAGTGGACCGGGAAGAAGTCAACGGAACCGGCTATGATCCAGCGGTCGGTTTTGAAGAAAGCACTACCTACTATGTCAGTGTGGTTCCCTTCAATGAAACGGGGGAAGCAGAGGACTGCGCGGAGATCAGTTTTACCACAGAAATCCTGGGGACTGCCCCGGGATGTGCAACGATCATCAGCCCGGTGGACGGTCAGGAAGATGTTCCTCTAAATGCCAATATCACCTGGGAGGCGGTGTCAGCTGCGGAAGGCTATTACGTTTCCATCGGAACCAGTCCCGGCGGGTCAGAGGTAGTGGACCGGGAAGAAGTCAACGGAACCGGCTACAATCCAGCGGTCGGTTTTGAAGAAAGCACAACCTACTATGTCAGTGTGGTTCCCTTCAATGAAACGGGGGAAGCGGAGGACTGCGCGGAGATCAGTTTTATAACGGAGACTTTGGATACCGTTTTGGAATGCCCCACTATTACGACTCCGACCAATGGTGCGACCGGGGTGTCGGTTACTTCCAATATCACCTGGGAAGCCGTGTCAGCTGCGGAAGGCTATTACGTTTCCATCGGAACCAGTCCCGGTGGGTCAGAGGTAGTGGACCGGGAAGAAGTCAACGGAACCGGCTATGATCCAGCGGTCGATTTTGAAGAAAGCACGACCTACTATGTCAGTGTGGTTCCCTTCAATGAAACGGGGGAAGCAGAGGACTGCGCGGAGATCAGTTTTACCACGGAGACTTTGGATACCGTTTTGGA